>Ga0210384_10000077_pt1 | contig 145134 bp, 121 predicted proteins | sample IncBWH2MmetaG_FD_160574 | JGI IMG/M metagenome (GOLD analysis project Ga0210384, IMG submission 160574) | Forest soil microbial communities from Barre Woods Harvard Forest LTER site, Petersham, Massachusetts, United States - Inc-BW-H-2-M | ecosystem: Environmental > Terrestrial > Soil >...
GCCTGGAGCGCTCCGTCGCCATCGTGCACGCCGAAATGAAGCGCGGCCTGTCGGCCCTGGCCACCATCGGCTCGACGGCTCCGTTCGTCGGACTGTTCGGCACGGTGGTCGGCATCTTGAACGCGTTTAAGGGCATCGAGCAGAGCAAGGCGACCGGTCTTTCCGCGGTGGCCGGCGGTATCGCGGAAGCGTTGGTCACCACTGCTCTCGGTCTTCTCGTCGCCGTGCCCGCGGTGTGGGCCTACAACTACTTCACCAACAAAGTGGAAGCTTTCGACGTGGAAATGGACAACTCGTCGATGGAGCTGATCAACTACTTCATCTTGCGTCGCGGCGCAAAGAAATAAGGTAAGCCATGGCCTACAAGCCAAAAGCCGGAGCCCAGATGGCGTCGCCGAACGTCATCCCGATGGCCGACATCATGCTCGTGCTGCTGATCATCTTCATGGTCGTGACCCCCATGTTGCAGAAGAACATGCCGGTGGACATGGCCAGGACGGAAAACGCGCACGAAATGCAGGATGCCGACAAGGATGACGCCATCGTCCTGGCGATTACGCGCGACGGCAACATCTTCTTGGGCCATTCGCAGATCCGAAAAGAAGACATCACCGGACAAGTGAAGGATCGCATCTCCAACCGTCTGGACAAGACCGTGTACGTCAAGAGCGATGCTCGGGCGAAATACGGCGACGTCGTCGCGGTGGTGGATGAAATCCGGTCCGCGGGTGTCGATCAGCTCGGCCTGCTCACCGAGAAGAACCAGGGGCGCCAAACGCCTCCACCGCCGCCTCCACCGGCCGATTAGGCTGGGTTGCGGGGATGTGTTGGTGCGTTTCAGGATGTTGGCACCATTCGTTTGCTGAGTGTTTTTGAGTAGCTGTTCTTGGTAGCAAGGGCCGCGCCGATTCCCACACGGCGCGGCTTGATGGCCTGCAACCCTCGCAGGGACAGGCCAACAGGAGATGCGCAATGGGGATGAGTGTTGGAGAAAGTAAAGGCGGTGCGATGGCGGAAATGAACGTCGTTCCGCTGATCGACATTTTGCTCGTGCTTCTGATCATTTTCATGGTGATCACGCCGTTGGTGCCCAAGGGCCTGGATACTCTGGTGCCACAGCCCAATCCGAACCAGCAGCAAAACCAGGATCTGGAAAACAAGACCGTGGTGGTGCAAGTGCTGACCACCGGCAAAGTGAAAATCAACAACGAAGACGCCACCTGGGATGGCCTCGGTCCGCGCATCGAGCAGATCTTTAAAGATCGCGCGGAGAAAATAGCTTTCGTCAAAGGCGATAACGATGTACTGTTTGCCGAAGTCGCCCGCGCCATTGACATCATGCGCGGCGCCGGCATCGACAGGGTTGGCCTGATCACCGCCAAGCTCGAGGCTGGTCAGTAGATTTTTCGCAGCACGGCCGGTTTCATCGCGGCCGCGCAGGTGATGTGAGAGTCCTCCTCGCGGGGCATGCTTCAAAGCGAGGTGGCTCATGGCAATGGCAGTCGGCGGTGCGCAGCGCGGAACCATCGTGGAACTTAACGTGGTTCCGTTGATTGATATTCTGCTGGTGCTCTTGGTCATTTTCATGATCATTCCGCACCATCAGACGGGGCTGAACGCGGAGATACCGCAAAAAGCGGCGGCATCCCCGGCTGGGCCAGAGCCTTATGTCGTAGTAGTTCAGGTGCTGGCCGACGGATCGTTGAGAATCAATCAGCAAACCGTGGAGTGGCAGGCTCTCCGCGACCGGCTTGACGAGGTTTTCAAGGTGCGTGCGAATCGCACGGCCTTTATTCGCGGCGACGCCGCGGTCGAGTTTCAGTTGATTGCCAGGGTGATCGACGTCATGCACGGCGTGGGAGTTTCTTCCGTGGGCTTGATGACGCCGCAACTGGAAGGCGGCCACTGAAGCGCTTGGTTGTGCCCCTCGCAGGGCGGACTTGAATTCTAGCAGGGATGGATGCTTCGATGACTTATCGATCAGTTCAAATCGCTCGGCGAGCTGCGTCACTGGCAGCGCTGTTGATTCTGGTGGCCGCGGCCTCGGGGTGCAACAAGCTCAAGGCTCGCGATCTCCTCAACAAAGGCGTGGCGGCTTTCAAGAACGGCCAGACCGACGCGGCCATCGAGGATTTCAAGCAGGCCAAGGACTCCGATCCCGACCTCATGAATGCCCGCCTGTATCTGGCCACGGCCTACGCCAGCCTATATATTCCTGGCGCTCCGTCGGCGGAAAACCTGGCCCGCGGCAACCAGGCCATCTCCGAATTCAAGGAAGTGCTGGACAAATATCCTGATAACCTTTCCGCGCTCGACAACCTGGGCTCGATTTATTTCCTGATGGGCGGGCAGCCGTTCGATCCCAAGAAATTTGAAGAATCCAAGAAATATCATCAGCGCCACATTGAGTTGAAGCCCGAGGATCCCGAGCCTTACTACTGGATCGGCGTCATTGACTGGACGCTGGCGTTCCGCGGCAACGCCGAAATGCGCATGGAGTACAACAAGAGCAATATTAAAAAGCAAGTGCGCGACGATGAACCCCTTCCCCAGGCGGTGCGCGGGCCGTACGTCGAAAAATATGGCGCGCTCGTCGATGAGGGGATAAGCGACTTGCAGAAGGCCATTTCCGTCAGACCCGACTACGACGACGCCATGGCCTACCTCAATTTGTTGTACCGCCGCAAGGCCGACATGGCCGCCAGCCAAGAAGAGCGCGCCAGCCTGATCAAGCAGGCCGACGATCTGGTGGAGAAGGTCAAGGAAATCAAGCAGAAGCGCTCGGAGCAGCCGCAGCAAAACTCGTAAGGGCTCTCTAGCACCAATTAGATCGACGTTTTACCAAGGGCGTCCCGCGGGGGACGCCCTTTTTCTGATTCTGCCGGCCTGCGGCACGCATCCGGGGCCGTTCCCGGCGCGCCCCTTCGGGCGTATACTAGGATATGCCATCTGCTGGCAACGTTCCGCTGAACTTCCATCGCGACCGTACCGAGCGCCAGCTCGACGCCCGCCTGGAGGAACTCCTTGCCAAGCTCCGCAAGCATCGCCCTTCCGAAGACCCCTGGCTGGTTCGCCGCGCCTATGACATCGCCGCCGAACGCCACCGCGACCAGCTTCGCACTTCCGGCGACCCTTACCTCTCCCATTTGCTAGAGGTCGCGCACATTCTCGCGGACATGCGGCTGGACGCCATCACCCTCACGGCGGCGCTGCTCCACGACGTCATCGAGGACACCGAGTTCCCGGTCTCTCGAATCGAGGAGCGCTTCGGAGCCGAAGTCGCTCACCTCGTCGAAGGCGTGACCAAGATTGGCCGCCTCAACATGCTGGCCCCGGAGGCCCGCCAAGCCGAGACCGTTCGCAAGATGCTCCTGGCCATGGTGCACGACGTGCGCGTCGTGCTCGTCAAGCTGGCGGACCGCCTGCACAACATGCGCACCCTCGAATATCTCGAGCCCGCCAAGCAGCAGCGCATCTCCCGCGAGACCTTGGACATCTACGCGCCCATCGCTCATCGCCTGGGCATGGGAATTATCCGCGGGGAGCTGGAAGATTTGTCCTTCCGCTATCTCGAACCGGAATCTTTCCTAGCGCTGCAGAAGGAAGTCACCGACAAGGCGCCCATTCACCAAAAATTTCTCGAAGAGGTCCAGGCCACCATCCGCTCCAAGTTGGTCGAGAGCGGAATTCCCGCCGAACTCGCGGCCCGCGTGAAGGGCCTGTACTCGCTGCACCGCAAAATCGTGCGGCAAGAGCGCACGCTCGAACAGGTCTACGACCTGCTAGCGGTGCGCGTCATCACCGATTCGGAACGCAATTGTTACGCGGCGCTCGGCGTCATGCATCACATCTGGCGGCCCGTTCCCGGCCGTTTCAAAGACTACATCGCCATGACCCGCCCCAACCTCTATCAATCCCTGCACACCACGGTCATTCACAATGGCCAGCCGTTCGAGGTGCAGATCCGCACGCAGGAAATGCACCATACCGCGGAAGAAGGCGTCGCCGCACACTGGAAATATAAAGACGACAAGCCGGTCTCCGAAGACGACCAGCGCATCACCTGGATGCGCCAGCTGATCGAGTGGTCGCAAGAATTGGAAGAACCCGGCGAGTTTCTCTCCACCCTGAAAGTCGATCTGGCCCCCGTGGAAGTCTATGCGTTTACCCCCAAGGGCCGGGTCCTGGAGCTGCCCCGCCACGCCACACCCGTCGATTTCGCATATCTCGTGCACACCGAAGTGGGGCATCAGTGCGTCGGCGCAAAGGTGAACGGACAGATGGTTTCGCTGCGCCATGAAATCGCCAGCGGCGACGTAGTCGAAATTCTCACCCAAAAAGGACACCACCCCAGCCGGGACTGGCTGAGCTTCGCCAAGTCTTCCCACGCGCGAACCAAGATCCGCCATTGGATCAACGTGCAGGAGCGCGAAGAGGCCACGCAGATGGGCCACCGCCTGCTCGAAAAGGAAGCCCGCCAGTTTGGCCGCAGCCTCAAGAAAATCCCCGAGGCCGATCTGCTCAAATTGGCCTCCGACTACGGGCTGTCCAAGCTCGATGATCTTTACGCCGCGGTTGGCTTCGGAAAATATTCGGCGCGCCAAATTTTGACTCGGGTGCTCGGCGAGCCCGCCAAGACCGAGGAGCAGGAAGCCGAAGACTCCAAGCCCACTCTGGTCAAGACCGTCAAGCGCATGCTGGGGTTCGGCGAAGCGCCCCTGATCGTCAAAGGTCACGACGACCTGTTGGTCTATCGCGCCAAGTGCTGCAACCCGATTCCCGGTGACGACATCGTCGGGTACATCACACGCGGCCGCGGAGTCGCCGTCCACACCCGCGCGTGCCCCAACGTCCAGAATTTGCTCTACCAAACCGAGCGGCGCATCGCCGTCGAGTGGGGCAGCTCGGCGGCCGCCACCTTCCCAGTGCAGTTGCTCATCCGCGCCAAAGATCGCGCCGGGCTTCTGGCCGACATCACCGCGGTTATCAGCAGCGCCGGTTCCAACATCCGCTCGCTCGAAAGCCGCCCCGATCCCGTGAACGCCCGCAACGCCCGCATCGACGCGGATCTGGAGATCGTCGATCGCGGCCAGTTGGAAACCATCCTGGCCAACATCCGCAAAGCATCCGGCGTCTCCGGCGTCGAACGCGTCTATCAAGTTCAATAAGCTCACAGAAAGCCCGGTGGCACAGCCATTCCTGGCTGTGTGCCGTAGTAACGGCGCTTCGGATCACTTCCTGTCCGCACCTGTCCTTTCGCCGGGTATCGCCCACAGCACACTCCCGGGCGTACCCCCTTGCTGCCGATACAATTGAAGTATGAAACCTCGCGCACTGCTTCTCGGTGTTTCGCTGCTCCTCGCAAGCGGCTGCCAAAAGCATCCCCTCACCGACTACCGCCCGCTCGATCAAGCGGGAATGTTTTCCGGCACCATTGAGCAACTCAAGGCTCTCAACGTGTCGGAGGCGGAAATCGCACAAATGGTGAAACTCAAAGGGGGCGGCATAAGCGATGACACCTGCGTGGCGCTGCTCTCCGCGGCGCACTCCCAGCAGCGGCTCTTTAATAGCGCCGATTCCGTGGCCAGTCTGACCGGCGCCAGCTACTCCGAGCAGCAAATCCTGGAATTCGCCCGCGCCGGCCAGCTTGATTCCATCAGCGGCGATGCGGTAATGCTCCGGCTGGTGGGTCTCTCGGACAATACCGTTCAGACCGTCCTTCGTCGGCGTCTCCAAGGCCTCCCGACGCTCGGGAGCACCTCGATCAGCCGCTTGAAAAATACCGGCCTCACCGAGAAGCAGATTCTCGAACGCATCAACGGCGGCATGACCGACGAACAAGCCGCGAAAGAAGCCACTCAGCGGGAAGCCGTGCGCAACCATTCCAATACGAGTTTCGTCCGCGTCCAGGGCCGTAAACCACGCTAATCGATTCAATTTGTCACCAGCGTCTTCGGCCGGCGGTTTTTGCGTACCTCACTGCCACTCGGTACAATCGAAAAGCCGTGGCACCGTTCAACCACTCGCGTTTCTCCCTGGCTCTTGTGCTGGCGGCGCTGGCATACGGCGCGGCCGGCTGCACCGCCGCTTTCGGTCCGGGCTACAGCATCGAAAAACAGGAAATCAACGTACGCTTCGTGCCTGCTCCGGAACCGCGGATCCAGGTGGAAGCGGCCTACCGGCTTCGCAACGACGGCAACCAGCCTTTGACCTCCATCGAGCTGCGCTTGCCGGGCCGCCGCAGATTCCACTTCGCCGACCCACACGCCGAGTGGGACGCCACCGACCTCGCCCTGGCAACCTCGCCTGCGAACCCCCGCAACGTGCTGCTCGCATTTCCGCAGCCTTGGCCGGTCTCCCAGACCCACACCTTGCATCTCTCCGTGGAATACCAGCCCGCCGCAGCCGGTGAAACCACTTTGAGTTTCGCGCCCGACGCTTTTTTCCTGCCCGCGGAAGGGTGGAGCCCCGAACTCCTTCCCGCCCGCGGAGCCTTTGCCACCGGCGGCGTGCCGCCAAAGAAATGGTTGTTGACGCTGCGCGTGCCCGAGGGATTCCTGGTTCACGCCAGCGGCCGCGCATCCAAGACGTCGCGCAACGGCGGCGAACAAACCATTCGCGCCGAGCAGCAAGGAAAAGAAGGATACCCGTTCGTAATCGCCGGCCGCTTCCTCGCCACGCAGCTCAAAGCCGGCGAAGAAACCGTCCACCTTTGGACCCGCGCCCCGCAGGATGCCGCCGCATTGCGTCAACCGGCCGACTCTCTGGTGCGCGCTATTCGGGCTTACGATTCCATGTTCGGCGCTCGCGGCGACAAGTCTCATCAACTCTGGATCGTCGAGTGTCCCGTGCTGGCTGGTTGCTTTACCAGCGTGACGTCCAACTATTCGAAGCTCACCGCCGAACAAAACGAAAGGACCTCCGCGGAGATGGCTTCGTCGGATAGCCTGATGGTCGATCTCAGCGGCGGCACTCCGGAAATTGCGGCCGCTGCCGCGCCTTCGCTGGCATCGAGCTGGCTGGGCTACGGCCAGAATCCGGGCTTCTTTGAACAAGATCCGCCGCTTTCCGCGTTGCCGGCTTTCGCAGCTTCTCGAGGCCGCGAAGCAGTACAAGGCCCGCAGGTCCGTGCCGAAGTCATTCGCCGCGCGCTCCGCGTGATTCCGCCGCACGGCGAGCCCCGTAAGCCGGAAGCCCCGGACGTCATCCGTGCCAAGAGTCTTTTGTTCTTCTACGGCTTGCAGGATCTCTACGGCCAGGCGGTCTTCGACAACGCCCTGCGCCACATGTTGTACGCGCGCCGCGGCGGAGGCTTCGATCTCGACGACCTGATCTCCGCCTTCGAGCAAGAGACCCATCAGAACGTGGCGCAGTTTGTCCGCCGCTGGATGAAGCACCCCGGCGTGCCTGAAGAGTTTCGCGCGCGCTACGAAAATGGCGCCGAGGCCGTTGCCGCTATTTCAAAGGAGACCACGCCATGAAGGAAATCGTCACCACCGACCGCGGCCCCAAGCCCATCGGTCCTTACTCCCAAGCGGTCAAGACCAGCGGATTTCTTTTCCTGTCCGGGCAGGTGGCCCTCGATCCGAAGACCGGCGATCTCACCGGCACCGACGTTCGCCAGCAAACCGAGCGCGTCATGGAAAACATAAAAGGGATCTTGGAAGCTGCGGGCTCCAACCTCCACCATGTGATCAAAACCACGGTTTTCCTCAAAGACATGAACGATTTCCCGGCCATGAACGAAGTGTACGGCCGCTATTTCACCTCCGCCCCGCCCGCCCGTTCGACGGTGCAAGTGGCGCGTCTTCCGAAAGACGCACTGGTGGAAATCGAAGTGGTCGCAGCCGCCTGATCGATGAGTTGCTAAATATTTTGTGTGGAGTTCCGGCGAAAAGGAAAGCTGCCTACGGCCGGTCTGGACTTTCCAGGGCTTCATGCACCGCGAAAAAAGTCACAATCGCGGCCGCGCCGATCGCAAACCAGATGAATTTGCTCCTGCCGCCGCTTTTCGGTGGTTTCGCCCCCGACGACGACGGCTGCGCCGCGTCGGCGCTGGCCATCATGGCCGGATCGGGATCCAGCACCACGTGGTACGCGGTGCCTTCTGGAACGACTCGACTGTCGTCGTCCACGGTGATGCTGACCGCTCCGCGCGAGCAGCGCACCACCAACTCTTTCGCGTTAAGAACCGTAACGTTCCCGACCGTCGGCCCTTTACCTTCCGGCCGGATCACCGCCGAGGCCATGCGCAACGCGAACGCGTTGGAATTCGCCGTCGAAAAAGTTGCCGTACCGCTCGTCAGCGTCGCCGCCGGAGTGTCCGCTTCCGAGCTCCACGTAGCCCTGCTCGATCCTGACAGCAGCAAGCGTGCCGCATTGGTGCGCACCTGTACTTTTCCCAGTTGCTCGGTCTCCAGCCGGTCTCCGTTGTACACGGTCGTGCCCACCGACGCGGCTGCTGTTCCCACGCGCGCTCGATCCGCCGACACTACCATGGCGGCCACAGGAGTTGCCGGGGCGCTCCACGCTGGCGTGGCTGCTAAACTGAAAATGATTATTGCGGTTAAACCTAGACGTGCAATCTCGCGCAACCGCGCCATCGCGTCTCCCGAGGGGCTGAACCCTGAATATACTGATGCTCGTCTTTGTCGTCAATGAGTAAACACCCTCTCTCGGAAAAAAGTTGCGCCCCTGAGGATTTTCCTGTAATAACTCTCACCGCTGGTAGCCGCGCCCTCCCGCTGTTACAATACCCGCCAGCCTATGGCTGACTGGAAACAAATCACTGCCCGCATACGTCGCGCGCGCACCGGCAAAGAACCCGCAGTCCAGCTTTCCAATCTGTATGAGAAGACGCGCGACGCCATGGTGGCGTTTGAGCTCGCGCGGCACTTTGAAACCGCCGGCGAGAACAGCGAAGCCGCGAAATGGTACGCCACCGCCGCGGAACGCTTTCGCCGCGCCGATTGGAAAACCAAAGCTCTGGAAGCGGCCACTCGTCTAGGCGGAGCTCCGCCGCAAGAGCCCGTTGATGCCAGCGCCGAAACTGTTCCGCCTACCTCGCCGCCAATCGCCATCCCGGAGCCGGCTCTTCCCCTCGAACAAGATGCCGCCGCTTTCGAATCCATCGTCGCGCCAGCCAGCGCATCCGCCTCCGATGGAGCACTCGCGGAAAAAACTCCGGATGGCCCCAGGCGCCGCCACCGCGGCCGCAGAGGCGGGCGCAACCGCCGGAAAGATGCGCCTTCGAGAGAAACAGCCGTGGCATCCACGGCGCATCCAACGGAAACTATTTCGCCGCGGCGCCACACCCACGCGGCTCCAAAGGACGAACCTTCCGAGCCGCGCTCCAGCAGGGAGTCCCTGGCGATCCCTCCTCTAGAGCCGTCGCCCGACGCCGCCGGCGGTTCCATTCGCGGGCGCTATGGAGACCCGGGCCTGTCGTCCCGCCTTTCGCTCCTGGAGATGCAATTCCGCCGCTTGCTCACTTGCACTCCGGTCAAGTTAGAGGAAGCCGACCGCGCCCCGGTTGGCCCCGGTGTATTTCTCCTCACCGATTCAGACCTGACCAGCTACTACTATGTCGAGGCTTGCCAGACCCTGCGCATCGCCGTCGCCAACCTTCTGCGCGGGGGCGCCAGCCGCCGCGGCGTCGATTCAATCAAGCCTCAGCTGGCGGATCATCTGGGAATCGCCGAATCCCGCGTCTCCAAATACCTGGCCGACCACTGCGTCGTTCGCTGGCTCCAACTCGACGACGGCGCATCGCACTTCGCCCACTTTGTCACCGCCGTCCTCCGCCCCACTCTGAACGAGTAGCGACTCGCCAATGTCAGACGACGGCTTCCCTCAGGGGCACAACAATGCTGTGCCCAGTTCTTGGCAGGTTTCGCTTTTCCTCAGCCCTGAACGGAAGAAACCTTTGACCGTCTCCAACCCAAAACCAAAATGGGAAGCTCCTAACCACCCGTCAGTATCGCCTCCGAGCCCAAGGAGTAACCCCCGTGGCGACCCTAAAAACACCCCACCCAAGGTCCCCTTTTACCATTCAACCCCTAATTTTGACCATTCGCCGTAACCCGCTGGCTTCCTCCCCCCGTTACCCTCAAACTATAAGAGTCCAAAGACTTATTGGATGTACCCGTCGTCCGTGGTACGGTTTTCTATGAGCCCGGGGGCAATCATGGGCTCTTTTCCGGTAATAGCATCGGTTTCTTCGGGTTTTCTTGGGCCTGGTGGGAAAGTACTTTTCCGAAAGTGGAGGGTAGAGGTTTATGCCGAATCGAGTAGGCACACAGGTAATGCGCACGGTGGACGCGGCGGTTTGCAAGGCAGCGAGCGTCACCTTCAACGCCATTCAGTTCTTCAACAAGCGCAATCCGAACCCATCGTTCACGCCAAAGTGGTCCGATAAGCCGCTGCTCAAGTCCTGGGAAAAAACCAAGCCCACGCTCGGCTGGCCCCGGCAAACCGATTCTCTCTGCCCAGATTGCGTCAAGGAAGCCCGCGAAGCCATCATCGCCGGCAAAAAAGATTGGCGCGACCTCATGAACGAAAAGGTCGGCGAAATCAAAGCCCAGATCGTCGAGCGCAACGGCGAAGTCTGGATGCTCAAGGATTGCCCGATCCATGGCCACTACGAAGATATGATGGCCATCGACGCCAAGTTCCTCGACTGGATCGAGAAACAGTTCCCCGGTCGCGACATTCCCGCTCACAACGACGAGGATCTGCACAAGCATGGTTCCAGCACGGTCCGCTACGGCCGCGGCTCGGTGCTCACCGTGGACCTCACCAACCGCTGCAACATGATGTGCGACCCCTGCTTCATGGACGCCAACCAGGTTGGCTACGTCCACGAGCTCGGCTGGGAGGAAATCCAGGAAATTCTCGACAATGCCCTGCGTATCAAGCCGCGCCGCCAGATGTCCGTGCAGTTCTCCGGCGGCGAGCCGACCATGAGCCCGTACTTCCTGCAAGCTGTCGCCCACGCCCGCAAGATCGGCTACAACAGCGTGCAGGCCGCCACCAACGGCATCGAGTTCGCCAAGAGCAAGGAATTCTGCAAGAAAGCCTTTGAAGCGGGTATGCGCTACGCCTATCTGCAGTTTGACGGCATCGGCAACGACGCCAACGGCCACCGCCAGGTCGGCAACCTCTTTGACGTCAAGCTCCGCGCCATCGAGAACATGCACGAAGCCGGCATCGAAATCGTGCTCGTCGTGACCATCGTCAACAACGTCAACAACGACCAGGTCGGCGCCATCGTCAAGTTCGCGATGGAGAACCCCAAGAAAATCGCCTTCGTCAGCTTCCAGCCGGTTTCCTTTACCGGCCGCGACGAAGATATCACCCCGGAGCGCCGCCTCCGCCAGCGCTACACCCTTTCGCACCTGGCCCAGGACGTCAGCAATCAGGTTGGCAAGGTTGAGCCCACCCGTGACTGGTTCCCGATTTCGTTCATCGCCACCTTCGCCGGCTTCTCCGACCTCGTCCATGGTCCAGATTCCCAGTGGGGCGCGCTTTCCTGCGGTTGCCACCCCAATTGCGGCGTAGGCACCGCCATCATGATCAACAAGGAAACCAAGGAATGGGCTCCCGTTCCGCGCTTCCTCGACGCCGTGCAGCTGACCAAGGACGTCACCGCCATCACCGACGCCGCCCGCGGCAAGGGCTTCTCTAACTTCATGATGGCCTTGGCCTTATTGAAAAACTACAAGGCCTTCCAGGGACCAAAGGGCTTGACCCTCTATGATCTTTTCAAGAAGTTCGACAAGACCTGGGCGCTCACCAAGGATTCCGAAAAGAAATACGGCAAGACGTCTCCCGATCGCACCTACGAAGACGCCATGAAGCGCCGCCAGACCGATCCCTGGAACTTCCTCTTCATCGCCGGCATGTGGTTCCAGGATCTGTTCAACTACGACTTCCGCCGCACCGAAATGTGCATCATCCCCTACGCCACCCAGCAGGGTGAAATCAGCTTCTGCGCCTACAACACGGGCGTAGGCTGGCGCAAGATCATCGAAAACATGCACAAAAACGCGACCGTGGCCCAGTGGTACAAGGAACACGGCAAGCACGAGATCTACGCCAAGGGCAAAAAGGTCAACCTCGAGACCTACGAGCACCATCTCAAGATCGACGCGGAAGATGCCGCCCGCGTCCGCCACCTGGAGCACGACATTCCCGTGACCGCGGCCGAAGAAGACCGCATCCGCCGCAAGAACGCCCAGGCGCTCCAGGAACAAGCCAAAGTTCGCGCCATCTATGAAGAGCTGGTCCTGAAGAAGCCCCAGCCGACGGTCGTCCAGATCGGCTCGGTTCAGGACATCGCCAAAGCCGTCCCAGCCAATTTCGCCAACGCCGGCAAGCCGGTCACCATCGCCCCAGCCAATGGCAACGGTCATTCCAACGGCAACGGCGCCTCCGCGCCTCACGCTGCGGAAAAGACCAGCGAAGCCGTAGCCGGCGACTAACCCTCGCGCATTCCTAATCTTGCACTCCAAAAGGCTCCGGCTCGCCGGAGCCTTTTGCTTTTCCCGCAGCCTGTAACCCCTGCAGTTTTACCTCAAGATTCCTCTTGATTTCCGTAACGCTTATGCTATATAGACTACTGGTAAACATCTACCCGGCCCTCGGGCGCCCTAATCTCTCCCGTAATTGGTTTCGTGACCAAAATAACACCCGTAACCTGTTTAGAATCAAAACGATGTAGCGCGTTACGATCTAACCCCCATAGAATCATAACGATATGCAAAACACCCGGGGGTGGGGTGTTCCCCTCCGTCACCTGCTATAATCTCCCAGACGACTAACGGAGCAAGGGGAAACAGCGATGCCCATCTACGAATACGTTTGCGACGACTGCCAGACCCACTTTGAGAAAATCGTCCTGAACAAGACTCAGGAAATCGCCTGCCCCAAGTGCGCCGGCAAGAAAAACTCGATCCAGCTCTCCGTCTTCAGCGCCTCCAACGGCTCCAGCAACGGCGCCGCCAAATCGGCCCCATCGTTCTCCAGCGGCGGAAGCTGCTGCGGCGGTGGCTGCGGCTGCAATTAGCCGTTGTAGCGGCCGACTTCCGAAGCGGGCGCTTTCTTTGCCGCATGAGGACGGCCGACACGAGGGCACCATGTCCATCACCACGGCAGAACAACTCGAGAAGCTCCGCGCCTGCGGCGTGATCGTCGCCAAAGCCCTCCGCGCTATGGCCGCCCAGGTGCGCCCGGGGATCACCACGGCGGAACTCTCCGAAATCGGCTCGCGTGTTCTCGCCGCCCACGGTGCCCGCTCTTCTCCTCCAATGGTCTACGACTTTCCGGGCGATGTCTGTATCAGCGTCAACGACGAAGTCGTCCACGGCATCCCCGGCAGACGGGTAATTCAACCGGGTGATCTCGTAAAGCTAGACCTGACCGCCGAAAAAGACGGTTTCCACACCGATTCAGCGGTAAGTATCGAAGTCCCGCCAGCATCTGGGAAAACCCACGAACTCGCGCACTGCGCCGAAAAGGCTTTCCGGCAGGCGCTAAGCGCCGCACGCGCCGGAAATCGCACCAAAGACATCGGCCGCGCCATCGATCGCGAGGTGCGCCGCCGCGGTTTTCATGTAGTTCCCGAACTAGGCGGACACGGCGTCGGCCGCACCATCCATGAAGAGCCGCGTGTCCCCAACTACGCCGAACCCGAGGCACGCCATAAGCTCACAGAAGGTCTGGTCATCACCATCGAGCCAATCATCGTCGCCGGCAGCGGCCAGGTCTCGCTCGATCGCGACGGCTGGACCGTCCGCACCGCCGACGGCAGCCTCTCGGCCCACTACGAACATACTGTCGTAATCACAAAAGGAGCGCCGCTTCTCCTCACTGCGCCCTGAGCCATGATCCCCAGTTCTTCGTCACTTCTGCTCTTTGTGAGCGCCGCCCTACTGCTCCTGGTCATTCCCGGGCCCGCGGTGTTCTACATTGTGGGACGCAGCATCGGCCACGGCCGCGGCGCCGGTTTGGTTTCCGCGCTGGGTGTTGGCGTGGGCTCGCTATTTCATACGGCTGCCGCCGCAGTGGGATTGTCGGCGCTGCTGATGTCCTCGGCGGTTGCCTTTGCCGCGGTCAAGTATCTCGGCGCGGCGTATTTGATCTATCTCGGAGTGCAAAAACTGCGCCACGAAGAATCCTTCGAGCCCTCCGGGGACGCGCCCCGCGTCAAGCTAGGCCGCATCTTTGCCCAAGGCATCGTGGTGAACGTGCTGAATCCCAAGTCCGCTCTCTTCTTCTTCGCGTTCCTTCCGCAGTTCGTGGACGCTTCCCGCGGCAATGTAGCGGCACAAATCCTGTTCCTGGGAGTCCTCTTCGCCGTCCTGGGCGTCACCAGCGACAGCCTCTGGGCCGTCTTCGCCGGCTCGGTCGCCAACCGTCTCCGGCGCAACCCCCGCTGGATGCGCACCCAGCGCTACGTCTCCGGCGGCATGCTCATCTCGCTCGGCGTAGCCACCGCCTTCGCCGGCTCCTCCACCAAGAAGTAACTTTGGAGTGCGGCAGCTGGCTGCCGCTTTTTCCGTGTGCACCACGACAACCGCTGGCGACGAAAGCGCCGATCTGTGGAGACGCGAGGAGATTTCAGGCTGTAGCCGTTGCAACGGAAGGAAAGACCGACCGGTCGGTCTTTTCTTCGCTACTGCGGACGCGAATAGCGCTGGATGTTGGCGGGAACGGGAACCTTCGGATCACCGCGCGGATCGGGCTGTGGTTCTCCGGGCGTCCATTTGAACGGCAACACGCCCGTCCATCCCGCGCCGGCGTATTCCTTGTCGTCATCCACGGCGAAGCCCGTGCGCACTTTGGCGGATGCTTCCACCAGCGGCACCGCCAGCACCATGGTGCCCTTTAGCTCCTGCTCGCTCGGCGGCCGCACCGTCGCCCAGCGGCCGCGAAGCACGTACTCCACAAAATCGCGCATGGCCGCCAGCTTGGCCTCGGAGCCTTCCACGGCCACGGCCTTGCCCATGACCACCACGGAGCGGTAGTTCACCGAGTGCCCCGTAGCCGTGGGAGAAAAAACGATGCCATCCAGCAGCGTCACGCTAAGACAAAAAGGCGCGCCGCTCCCGAGGGTACGCATCAACCGGCTGGCCGTCGAGCCGTGAAGGAAAAGTTTGTCGCCGACGCGCACGTAATTGGTCGGCACAACGAAGGGCTGACCGTCCGCGATGAATCCGACGTGGCATACAAACGCCTGATCGAGAATGCTGTAAATCAATTCGCGGTCGTAGCTCCCGCGATCCGGCTTACGCGTAACCCGGGTTCTTTCGGTAGGTGTGAATTGGCTCATGGCAGCAGGCTAGCGCCAGCAGCGCGTAGCGGCAAGTGCCAATCTGGCACCGCGCGGCGTGCGCGTCCGCATGTTGTAGCCGCCCTCTTTTACCCTGAGCCTCGAAGGGTCAGAGGGCGGGGTTTAGATGACAGTGTTTGCGCAAATCATCACGACTAAGCGCGATCAACAGACCTTGGTCGGTCTTAGCGATCGACCTCGGTGCACACACAGCGGATGCGTTTCGTTACATCTAAACCCCTCGGTCTGAAGACCGCGGCTACAGCGTGATCGGAACAACTCGCGCGAAGGTGCAATCGAAGACGGGCACGGCGATGCCGTGCCCCTACAACTCACTTTGCCTTGGCTTCTCCGCGCACGACTCGCATACCGATGTATGCGCTGCTCGGGTCGTGCGACGCCCGCGGATCCACCGGCTGATCCGCGCTGCCGCCGATGGTTTTGCCTTTGCCGTCCGCGGCGAGCACCCATTCCGCGACGTTGCCACCGAGATCGAAGATCAATTCCTCGTCTTCCTTGCCTTGTCCCGGGAAACTGCCCACGGGTTTTAGCAGCGGCGCGGTTCCGGGAAGCTCCGCCAGTTTCTTGGCCAACCGTGCCGCGTCCTCTGGGTTCACCGCGTATCCAGCCCAATAGTCGAGCGTGTTTTCCCCGTCTTTTTTCTCGTACATGCTGGAGACTTCGCTGTCAGCCGGGACGCGCCACGTTTGCCCGGTGGTCTTGGAAAGCCACGCGGCATATCCCTTGGCTTGATCGAGAGTGATGCCATTCGCAGGATAGTTCTCCGTGCCGGAATCGACCTTGTAGTTTTTGTCAAATTCCGCGTACTGGGCGCGGGTTACCTCGAAGCGCCCGATTTCGAGATCGCCGCGCTTCACGACTTCAGGAATCAGCACGGACTTTCCTTTTGCGGCGAAGGCCGAGCCGTAATTGCTGGAAGAACGCGCCACATTCTTCGCGCGGAGCACGCCTTCAAGGGGCGAATCTTTCTTCACCGCTTCGTTCTCCGCTTTGGCCGTCTTGAAAAAGTATTTTTCGAACCAGGCCTCTTCGTCGGCGACCTTGCGCAACTGGTGGGTGAGCTTGCGCGGGCCGTGCGGCTCGCCGGGGAAGACCACGTACTTCACGGTCTTGTCGAAGAATTGCAGCGCGCGGAAATATGACCAGCTTTGCGCCGTCGGCACATTGCGGTCGGCGGTGCCGTGGAAGATCAACACCGGAGCCTGCACTTTGTCCATTTTGAAGAACGGTGATTTGTTCAGGTACAGCTGCGGATCTTCAAAGGGCGACTTGCCGAAATAATAGGCATCAAAGGACTGGCCAAAATCCACGTTGCCCCAGTCGCTGATCCATTCGACGTCGCCCGCGCCGACGCTGGCCACTTTGTAGCGCGCGGGATACGTGGTGATCAGGCTGGTGGAAAGAATCGAGCCGTTGGACCAGCCCATGGTGGCGATGCGGTCGGGATCGGCAAAACCTTTTGCAATCAAATAGTCCACGCCGGCGTTGATGTCCGGCGTTTCCAGGTCGTAGTATTTTCCGCAGCAGATGGACTCCGCCCATTTGAGGCCGTAGCTGCTGCTGCCGTGATAGTTGGGGCGCAGCACGAACGCGCCGCGGTGGGTCATCAGTTGAATCGGATACGCCCAGCTTTCGCCCCATAGATCGTGGTCGGCGCCCATGGGCCCGCCATGAATCGCGGTGATCAGCGGATATTTCTTGCCCTCTTCGTAAGTCGTCGGGTAGTAGAGGATGCCCTCCACGGTTTCGTCGTTCGCGCCCTTCCAGCGAATCACTTCGCTCTTGGAATACGTCCGCCCGTTCACCAAACCTTCATTCAGTTTCGTCAACTGCACCGGCGAAGTGAGTTTCCCGTCATCGATCTGCGCGCGATAAAGCTGCGGCAGTTTGCTCGCCGTCGAATAGGAATAGACAATCTTGCCCTCTTCGCCGGCGCGGAATCCTTCGAGGTTCTTGGCGTGGTCGCCTTCGATGGTCTTGCGCCTCCAAGTCCATCCCGAACCAGCTTTGTCCGCCGCATAAAACGCCAGTTCCTCGTGACTTCCCGCGGCCAGCAGGGCCAAAAAACCGCCGGGAACCGTCTGCAAGTCGAATCCCAGGCCGTTTGGCCAATCGAGGTTCACCTGCTGGCTCCTGCCGGTGGCCACATCGTAGAAATACACGATGGTGATTCCCGCAGTCATGAAGTGAGCGTCAGTGGAAAATGGCGTGGCCATATAAAATCCGGAATTGTCCGGCGCCCACTCAAATCCTTCCGAGCGCACCCGCAGATCTGAAAAAATCTGCTTCTCTTGCCCGTTGGTCAGATCGTGCAGGATCACCACTGGCCGAACTTTCTGGTCAAACTGGTAATGCAGGCTCTTGGCGTGCGAGGCGACCGCGTATTTCATGTCGCGAGAAACGCCGAAGTTCTCGATCCAGTCGCTGTTGGTGGTCAGCCGCGTGGTCTTTTTGTCTTTCACATTGATCTTGTAGAGCCGCACGGGCGGCTCGTGCTCCGCGTCGTCCACAACTTCGGAGTCGTCTTTCTTCTGCTTGGCTTCCTGCTCGTAGAGCGCGGGATCTTCTTCCGCGCTGTAGATCAACGTGTCCTTGTCCAGCCATTCGATCTGTTTGGGTGGGTGCATCAGTTCCGTGAGCGCCCAAGGCTCTCCGCCACGAGCATCGATCAGCCAAATCTGCAGCGGCGCAGCGTCCGGTTTGGGTTTGGGCCGTGCGCGCGTGCTCAAGAACGCGATGCGTTCGCCGTCCGGCGACCAGCGCGGCTGGGTGTTGTTGTCCGTGCCGCGCGTGAGTGCCACCTCGCGGTCTTCGGTCAGGCTCGAGAGAATCAGGTTGGAGACGCGCGCGTCTTTATCTTTGTCGCCAGTGGATTTCGCCCACACCAGCGACTTGGAGTCCGGCGAGATGCGGTATTGCGCGGCAGTTTCGTTGTAAATGAAGTCTTCGGGCTTCCACGTCTCTTTCTTGGCGGCGGGTTTGGCTTCTTCCGCGGCGACGAGATGAGGAAAGCGCGCGGCTCCGGCACAGGCGAGCAGCCCAGCCACAAACAGACCAGCAGCGAGACTCTGGCGTTGCATCGTTTCGGTCCTCATGATCCTCAGCCGCGGAGCGGCCGGCATTTTGGAAAGATAACAAAGGCGCGCGATTTACCCATCCCTATCGGCGCGCCGGACAGCATAGTCGAATTGACGCTCCTTGGGAATCGTGTAGGCTAAGCAGCGCTTCTTCGTTGATAAAGGGACATCCTATGGCACCCGCAGAACCCATCTTCACTCTCGAAACCTTTCGATTTTTCCGCGACTTGGCCCGCCACAACCAAAAGACGTGGATGGACGCCAATCGTGAGCGTTATCAGCAGCGCGTGGTGCAGCCGTTCCGGCGCTTGCTGGAAGCCACGACGCAGGCTGTGTTGCAGCTCGATCCAGGTTTCGAGCCGCGTTTCTCGCGCATCAACCGGGACATTCGCTTCGCGAAGGACAAGACTCCCTATCGCCCGCAGATGTACCTGGAGTTTAGCGCGCCCTTTGCCGGCGAGGGGGAAGCCGGGCAGTTCTACATTGGTTTGTCGGCGAAGGCGGCGACCGCGGGATTTCGTATTTACGGGGGATCGAAGCGCAAAGAATCCGCGCTGGCACAAATCGGGGATGCGCGTATGGAGGCGCGGCCGAAGTGGCTGGCGCAGCAGAAGAAGCGGCTGGGGCAGCGCTACGAAAGCTACTGGTACAGCGCCGCAAAGGGCGAGTGGACGAAACACGATGGCTGGCCGGTGACCCCTGAAGATTGGAAGCGGGTGCACGGCTGGGTGGTGCGGCGTAAGCTGGCTCTGGCGGCAGCGACGCGAGCATCGTTTCCGCGAGACGCCGCCAAGATTTTCGGCGACCTGTATCCGCTGCTGCAGTTCACATCTTTGCGCGATTGAGCGGGGCATTGACCTCGGGTCCCGCCCGAATTAGGATGCAGCGCCAGATGTAATCCTTCCGCGTCGGAAAGAGAGAACATGCGCCTAGCGGAGAGTCGTCGGGAATTTCTACGTTTTCTCGCGGGAAGCCCGCTGGCAGCTTTGCCCGGATTTGTCCCCGGCATTCTGGCCGATCTTTGCGCAGCCGAACGGGGCCGGGCGAGCGGTGGGCCTCAGGAAGATACATTCGTCCTCAAGAGTGCCGATCAAGCGCTGGACGTGATGGAGTTTGAGGCGGCGGCGAAGAAAGCGCTGCCGCCCGCACATTTCGGATACCTTGCCACCGGTGTGGACGATGACGGCACGCTACACGCCAATCACGCGGCCTACGCCAGATACGAGATTCGCATGCGGCGCCTGGCCGGCGCTGGAAAAATCGACACCTCGGTTCATGTGCTGGACACCACTTGGCGGACGCCTATCGTGATTTGCCCGGTGGGCAGCCAACGCGCCTTCCATCCCGAGGGAGAAATCGCCGTGGCGAAGGCCGCGCGCGCGAAGGAACATCTGCAAATTCTGTCCACCGTGACGAACTCGCGCGTGGAAGATGTCATCGCGGCGCGCGGCGGGCCCGTGTGGTACCAACTCTATGCCACCGACGTGTGGGACGTGGCCCAAGGCCTGGTCAAGCGAGCGGAAGCTGCGGGATGTCCGGTGGTGGCTGTTACCGTGGATTTACCATCGAACAGTAACCGGGAAACGCTTTTCAGGTCTCGCCGGGTGGACACCCGGCAATGCAGCGGATGCCATGAGCCCGGACTTCTTGGCCAGCTGCACCACGCGCCGATGTTCAGCGGGCTGGATGTTTCCAAGGTGACCCGCATCGATGCCGGGGAGCTTTCGTGGGATTTCGTCAAGCGGCTGAAAGATGCCACCAAGATGAAGGTGTTTCTGAAAGGCATTGTAACGCGTGAGGACGCGGAGGTGGCGGTTCTGAACGGTGTGGATGGAGTGATCGTTTCCAATCACGGAGGACGCGCGGAGGAGAGCTTGCGTTCCACGTTGGAGAGTTTGCCGGAAGTGCTGACGGGCTGTGGCGGTAAGATCCCCGTGATGCTCGACGGCGGGATTCGCCGGGGCACTGATATTTTCAAGGCGCTGGCGCTGGGGGCCACGGCTGTAGGGATCGGGCGTCCGTATGTGTGGGGGCTCGCGGCGTTTGGGCAGCCGGGGGTCGAGGCGGTGTTGGAAATTTTGAGCCGCGAGCTGGCGACTATCATGAAGCAGGCGGGAACGCCTTCGATCTCGCAAATCAGCAGGAATTCCGTGGTGCCGCGGCCTGCCTGAGCACCCGCTAAACCGCCCGCTTATGTGATTGACGCTTGCCGTTGAGTCGCATACGATTCGGCGGGTGATGCAAATAACTTTCTGCTCCGTTGTCGCCACCGGGTTTTTTTCGTGAAACGTCTCCTAAGCATTGTGATTTGGGTAGCGGTTGCGCTGTTGGGCGCGGGCGCGCTCGGCGCGATTGCGTTCAACCGAGGCGAGCCGCTAAACGCCATGTGGTTTGTGCTTGCGGCGGTGTGTAGCTACGCGGTGGCGTACCGCTTGTATTCGGCGTTCCTGGCGGCGCGGCTGCTGGTTTTGGACGAGACGCGCGCGACGCCGGCGGAACGCCGCGACGATGGGCGGGACTTCGTCCCTACGAACAAATGGGTTCTTTTTGGGCACCATTTTGCGGCCATCGCCGGGCCGGGGCCGTTGGTGGGTCCTACGTTGGCGGCGCAATTTGGCTACCTGCCGGGCACGCTGTGGCTGATTGCGGGAGCCGCGCTGGCGGGCTGCGTGCAGGATTTCATCATTCTGTTTTGCTCGATGCGGCGCGACGGAAAATCGCTGGGAGAAATGGCGCGCGAGGAAGTCAGCCGGCGCGGAGGGTTCCTCGCGCAACTGGCGGTGCTGGCGATTATGGTGATTTTGCTGGGGGTGGTCGCGCTGGTGATCGTGAATGCGTTGAAGTCTTCGCCGTGGGCCACGTTCACGTTGGCTATGACTATTCCCATCGCGCTTTTGCTGGGCGTGTATCTGCGATTCGTGCGGCCGGGACGCGTTTTGGAAGCTTCGCTGATCGGAGTGGGGCTGATTCTGTTCGTGGTGGTCGCGGGGCAATGGGTGGCAGAATCGCCGGCGTGGGCGAAAGTTTTCACGCTGGGTGGGCTCTCGTTGGCCACTGCGCTGATCGTTTACGCTTTCGCGGCTTCGGCACTGCCGGTGTGGTTGCTGCTGGCGCCGCGGGATTATCTGAGTGCGTTCATCAAGGCTGGCGCGGTGATTTGCCTGGCCGCGGGAATCCTTTTGGTGCGGCCGCATGTGTTGATGCCGCCGTTGACGCGATTCGTCGATGGGACGGGGCCGGTGTTCGCCGGGAAAATTTTTCCGTTTTGCTTTATTACCATTGCTTGCGGCGCGATCAGCGGGTTTCACTCGCTGATTTCCTCGGGCACCACGCCGAAAATGATTTTGCGCGAGAGCCATGCGCGGTTCATTGGCTACGGGGCGATGTTGCTGGAGTCCTTCGTCGGGGTGATGGCCATGGTGGCGGCGTGCGCTATGCCGCCGGGAGTCTACTTTGCCATCAACAGTCCGGCGAGCATCGTGGGCGGCACGCCGGAAGCGGCCGCAGCGACGATCAGCTCGTGGGGCTTTCCGCTGGCCGCGGGAACGATGACGGACCTCGCCCACAAAGTGGGAGAGCTGACGCTGCTCAATCGCGCGGGAGGCGCGCCGTCTCTGGCGGTGGGCATGGCGCAGATTTTTTCCAACACGATTGGCGGAGACCGGCTGCTCAGCATCTGGTATCACTTCGCGATCATGTTCGAGGCGCTGTTTATCTTGACGGTGCTGGATGCAGGGACGCGCGTGGGACGATTCATGATTCAGGAGTTGGGCGGGCGCGTGTGGAAGCCGTTTGGACGCACCAGTTGGATGCCGGGGATTTTGATTTCCAGCGCGATCATCGTGGCGATGTGGGGCTACTTTCTGTATCAGGGCGTAGTCGATCCGCTGGGGGGAATCAATTCGCTGTGGCCGCTGTTTGGGATTTCCAACCAGTTGCTGGCGGCGGTGGCGCTGGTGGTGGCCACCACGGTCTTGCTGAAGATGGGGCGGCTGCGGTGGATTTGGGTGACGCTGCTGCCCACCGCATGGCTGGTGACAATCACTATGACGGCGAGCTACCAGAAAATTTTCGATGCTAATCCGCGCATCGGCTTTCTTTCGTTCGCCAATGTGATGGCCGCGCAGATTGCGGCTGGTAAAATTCCCGCGGCGAAAATCGTCGAGACGCAGCGCATCATTTTCAATCAGCGGCTGGACGCCGGAGTCACGGCGGTCCTGGCGCTGATGGTGATGGTGCTGATCGTCGAAGCCCTGGTGCAGTGGTATTCCATACTCAGCCGGAGGCGCGAGCCGGTGCTGCATGAATCGCCGTACGTGGCGACGCAGTGGGCGCCGGATTTTTCTGGCGCGGCGCACGGAGACGACTGATGCGGCGCGCTTCCAGGATTACTCCCCGGTTTTTGCGGCGCTTCTGGCGCGGACTCCGCGACTGGTGCGGGGACTCCGCCTACGAGCGCTATCTGCGTTCGACGAGCGCGAAATCCGGCGCGTCCCGCACACTGACCGCGGAAGAGTTTTACGTCGAGCGGCTCGACCGCCATTACTCCCGCCCCAACCGCTGCTGCTGACGCTTGCCTTTCGCTGCGTGGTAAGCCTACAATTCGCAGCAATCTCTCAGCCCACCTGTTATTTCTCGATGGAGGCGTTTATGGCCATCAATCCAGACAAATTGAATGAATTTCTCGGCAGAGCACTAGTCGATTTTGGCGCAACGTTTAACGCGGCCCTGGTTCGCATTGGCGACAAGCTGGGCTTGTACAAGGGACTGGCCTCGGGTGGGCCGCAAACTCCCGGGGAGCTCGCGAAGAAGACCGGCACCACGGAACGCTACGTGCGAGAGTGGCTGTCGGCGCAAGCTGCCGGCGGGTACGTCACTTATGATCCCCCCAGCGGCAAGTTCCACCTCAGCGAAGAGCAAGCTTTCGCGATGGCCGACGAAAATAGCCCGCGTTTCTTCCGGGCGCCTTTCAATGCGCCCTGGCCGCCATCAAAGCGGAGGAACGGCTGACGGAGCGCTTTAAGTCGGGCGAAGGGATGGGGTGGCACGAGCATGATCCCGAACTCTTTGTGGGCACCGAGCGTTTTTTCCGGCCGGGCTACGCCGCGAATCTAATCAGTGCGTGGATCCCGTCGCTTGAGGGCGTCGATCAAAAACTGAAGAGCGGCGGACGCGTTGCCGATGTCGGCTGCGGACTTGGGGCGTCAACCATCTTGATGGCCAAGTCGTACCCCAAGTCGGAGTTTGTGGGCTTCGACTATCACGACAAGTCGATTGAGACCGCCAAGCAGCGCGCCAAAGACGCCGGCGTCGCGGATCGTATTCGATTCGAGGTGTCGAAGGCCAAAGAGTATCCCGGCAAGGACTACGATTTTGTGACGTTCTTCGATTGCTTGCACGACATGGGCGATCCCGCGGGTGCCTCGGCCCATGTCCGCGGCAGTCTGAAGAAAGACGGAACCTGGATGATCGTCGAGCCCTTTGCCGGCGACAAGCTGGAGGATAATTTGCATCCGATCGGGCGGGCGTTCTATGGAGCGTCCACGCTGCTGTGTACGCCGGCTTCGTTGTCGCAGGAGGTGGGCACGGCGCTTGGCGCACAGGCTGGGGAGAAGCGGCTGCGGGAAGTGGTCACCAGCGGAGGGTTCACGCGGTTTCGCCGGGCGACGCAGACGCCGTTTAATCTTATTTTCGAGGCGCGGCCTTAGGCGCGTGAACATCGGGCGCGGGGCGTTCACCTCGAGCGGCAATCGCTTCTAGTTTATTCTCATCTAAACCCCGCCCTTTAACCCTTCGCTGCTCAGGGCAAGAGAGGGGCGGCTACAGGGTTGCCAAGCGAGCTTCTAGAATTCTTCGTCGTTCTCGCCTTCGCGTTTGAGGATGCTTGTTTTGTGGGTGATTTTGACGCCGCGCGCGCGAATGCCTGCGACGATGGCGCGGCGCGTTTCCACCGGCAGGGTTTCCGGAGCGAACACCCCGGCCAAATCGCGCGGGAAGTATTTGATGAACAGCGCCGCGACGTGGGCGGTCGCGTATGCTACCGGCGTTGTGTAACGGCCCTGTTGCCGGATTTGATAGAGGGTTGGAAACAGGCAATCCGTGCGAATCAGCAGGTGCTGGTCTTCTTTTTTGCCGCGTTTCACTCCGCTCACCAATAGGGCCGCGGCAAAGCGCGCGTTCTGCAGGACTCCCTGGCGGATTAGCTTGGCAATCTTGCGCGGCGAGGATGTTTCCGGAAAGCGCTGTCGGACGATTCCTCGCGATTTCGTAAGCTTTCCCTGCTTGTACCAGCGCCGCAAGCGGTCGAATTCGTTCCCGCCGATTTTCACTTCCATATTCTTCATGGGGATGACATAGGGGAGCGTAGCCACCTCGTCCTGCGCGGCAAGGACCACGTTGGCGCTGCCAATGGGATCGGCGAAGCGGAACTTTTCCAGTTCCGCGAAGCGCTTTTCCATGCGGAATTTGCCTTCGCGGTACACCCTCGGGTTAGAGATGGCTTCGTCGAACGAGACTTCCGGCGACCATTGCGAGATGGGATCGTCGCTCTCGGTGCTTTCGTACAGCCGGATCTGCACGGATTCAATCTCGTCGAGCATCTCCGCGGAGCGCTTGACCAGCAGGTTGGTCAGACCTGGTGCGGCGCCGGCGTTGATGATGGCCGTGCGGTTTTTCTCCTCGAAGCGTTTGGCGTAGGCGAACTGCTCGGCTTTGAAAGGGTTGCGCGTGAGGTGGGAGCTGAGGTCCACGTAGTGGGCGCGCAGGCGCAGGGCCGCGCGAAGGACGATGAGATTGAAGACCGAGGCGGAGGCGTTGACGATGAGCTGGCAGCCGCGAGCGGCGCGGACGATCCCGCGCAGGTTGCGAGCGTTCACTTCGGTAACGGCGATAGTGCTGCGTTCGCCCAGGAAGCGGCGGGCGCGCTCCAGGTTGCGGTCGCCGCACCAGACGGTGTGGCCTTGTTTCTCGAGTAGCTGTGCGAGTAGGGAGCCGGTCGCCCCGGCGCCGAGAACGAAGATCCGCATGGCGTGGCGAAAACTCTACCACACGGCGGGCAGGGACGGTTGCCAGGTTAGACTTTGGCGGAACGGTGTGGCGCAGGCGCGCCGCGGAGCAATCCTTCCGTGCTGAGGTCTTCGTCCAAATCGGGCCAGTGGATTCCGTAGCCGCCGCCGGCGATTTTCCAGTTCTTTCGCTGCGCCTCGGAGGCATGGAGCAGCTTGGGATACCAGGCCAGAGGCACGCTGATCGTGCGCCCATCCATGAGCGACACGCAAAGCGCATCTGCCGTGAAGGCCACGCTGGCCACGCGTTCATCCGCCGTTAACGCCAAAATGCCCATGCCACGCCTCTAGGAGCTCGAGTTAGTGCTCTTCCACCAAAGATTCTACCCTACGAAGCTCGACTGCGCTAAAGCCGAAATTTCGTGCTAGCGCCACCGGGCTTAACCAGAATTTGGCGGAAAGATTGTCGCGGTCCACGTGGACGTGCGGTGGTTCGTTCGGTTCGTGACTATAGAAATAGAACCGATAGGGACCCCGCGTCAGGACAGTCGGCACGGGCGGATTGTACCGAATTGCAGTAGTTGGCGCATAGGCATAGACTGTTGACTGAACTCCGACCCCTGACGCCTACGGGAGAGACAGCCTAGGGCGGCGGGGGCGATGCCTTGGCAGCGATGCCGGGGATGAGGGTTTGGGTGGAAACGCCCGGGCCTCCCGTTTGGAAAGGAGCGATAGACGAAAAAGTGTAGTTTTTCGTCTACGCCCGATTCTAGACACTGGATTCGGGTATTTGTTTTTTTGCAGACATCGATGACGCTTCACGACAAATTCGGCCGGCAGATTACGGACCTGCGCATTTCGATCACGGACCGTTGTAATTTTCGCTGCGTCTATTGCCGCTCGGCCGACCCGGAGAACTACCGCGATCACGACGAGATTCTGTCCTGGAATGAGCTGGACCGCCTCGCTAGCGTGTTTCTGAGCTTGGGCATCCGCAAGATTCGCATCACCGGTGGGGAGCCGCTGGTCCGGAACGGTGTGGAAGACTACATTGCCCGGCTGCACGCTTTGGGCGTCGAAGACCTGTCTATGACCACCAACGGCCACCTGCTGGCCGAGCGCTGCGAGCGTTTGATCCAAGCCGGTTTGCGGCGCATCAACATCAGCCTCGATTCGCTCGATCCCGCGAAATTCGAGAGAATTACGCGGACCAAGTCCTTCTCGACCGTTATGCACGGTATTGACGTCGCGCAAAGCTCGTCCCTGGCTCCCGCGAAAATAAACGCCGTGCTGGTCCGCGGCATCAATGACGACGAAGTCGAAGCCTTTGCTGGTTTTGCGCGCGAGCGCGGCGTGATCATGCGCTTTATCGAATTTATGCCGCTCGATGCCGACCGGCACTGGAATCGCGGCTTGGTCGTGCCCGCGGCGGAAGTACACCAACGCATTCATGCCCTTTGGCCGCTGGAGCAGGTTCCGCACGACCGGAGCGAGACCGCGCGCAAATACCGCTTCGCCGACGGCACGCCGGGAGAAATCGGCCTGATCGCTCCGGTGACGCAGCCTTTCTGCGGCCACTGCTCGCGCATCCGCTTGACCGCCGACGGCAAGCTGCGCACCTGTCTTTTCAGCAAGGACGACCATGACCTGCGGGCGCTGCTACGCGAAGGGGCTTCCGACGAGGATTTGGTCACTTATATCCGCTCCGTGGTAATGGAAAAAGAAGAGGGTCACCGGATCAACGCCCCTGACTTCGTACCACCCTCTCGTACTATGGTGTTCATCGGCGGGTAGTGGATAATTGCACCAAAACCTGAGAAAATTCATCTAACCAGCAGGGGCATCCCAGGACCACCTAACACAGTCGACCACCGGCACACAAAGGCAATGAGCACTTTTATCTCTATTTCGAAGTCGTCTCCGCTGATCGGCGCCATGCAGCCGGACACGCTGCGTGCGCCGGAAATTGAGCCTGGCGTCGGGTGTGATTTTGACTCTTACCTGCTGGTTCCCGACAATTCGCTGGACTCCCGCATCGCCGCTGCCAAGGCCCAGCTGGGTAAAGACGTGGTCATCCTCGGGCACCACTACCAGCGGGACGAAGTCGTCAAGTTCGCGGATTTCCGCGGCGATTCGCTAAAGCTGTCTTATCAGGCTGCCGAAGCCGAGGGCCGCTATATCGTTTTCTGCGGCGTGCATTTCATGGCCGAAAGCGCGGACATCCTGCGCCGCGAGCATCAGGCGGTCATCCTGCCGGACCTCAATGCGGGCTGTTCGATGGCGGATATGGCCGACATCGGGCAGGTCGAGGCCTGCTGGAACGAGCTTTCCGGACTGGGTGATCTGAAGGTCATTCCGGTCACGTACATGAACTCGACTGCCGCGATCAAATCTTTCACGGGAGAGCACGGCGGCGCGGTGTGCACCAGTTCCAACGCTGCTGCGGTGATGCGCTGGGCTTTCGAGCGCGGAGAAAAGGTGCTTTTCCTGCCCGACGAACACCTGGGCCGGAATACCGCGTTTCGCATGGAAATTCCGCTGGACCAGATGATCGTCTGGGACCCCTATCGCGAGTTGGGCGGCAACAGCGCCGAAGCAATCCAGCACGCGCGCGTGATTCTATGGAAGGGCTACTGCTCGGTGCACCAGCGCTTTACGCCACAGCACATCGAACGCGTCCGCCGGGAGCATCCCGGCATTCGGGTGATCGTCCATCCGGAATGCCGCTACGAAGTCGCGCAGGCGGCCGACCAGATCGGGTCGACGGAAGGCATCATCAAAGCGATCGCTGGATCGCCGGCCGGTACGCAGTGGGCGGTCGGCACCGAAATCCACCTGGTCAATCGCCTCAGCAAAGAAATGCCGGACCGTAAAGTAATGTCCCTGGACCCCAGCGTGTGCGTCTGCACCACAATGTTTCGCATCACGCCGCACCATCTGCTTTGGGCGCTCGAAAATCTGGTGGCCGGCAATGTCGTCAATCGCATTTCGGTCGATGAACGGACACGCCACTTCGCGCGAGTGGCCCTCGACCGCATGCTGAGTTTGCGCTAGCATCGTTTTGGCAGCCTCCCCCTGCGGATTGGAAGCAAATGGCAGATGAAGATGATGACGATCAGAATCAGGACGACGAATCGTCCGATCCCGAGCCGGAGCAGCACCTCTTTACATTGACCGAAGCCGAGCGAGCGCGCCGGGAGCTGGAGCCGTTTCTGGTCGAAGCCATGGATTGCCGCAAGAAGCTAGCAGGCTTGGAAACCGATCTGTCCGCCGTGTCCACGCGGATCATGATGATGGGCGGCGTGATTGTGCCCTACGAAAAGCTGGCTACCCTACGCGTGGAGCATCAGCAGCTTGCGGAAACGATGAAGTCCGCGCTCAATCGCATTCTAGAGACGGGCTGCCTGATCAAGGACCTGGAAGCCGGGTTGCTCGATTTTCCTTCGCTCATCAACAATGAAGAGGTCTATCTCTGCTGGAAGCTTGGCGAGGATCGCATCCGCTTTTACCACCGCCAGGACGAAGGCTTTTCCGGCCGCAAGCCGCTCGATCCCCGCGACCTGGGTCCCGGCGACGTCGTCCAGTAGCACTCAGCTTCGCGAAGTGAATCGTGCGCCTTCCCCTGACTGGCTCGTAGCACAGTGCGCAGTCTGCCGGCTTTCCCGTTGTGAAGGCTTCTCGTAGGGGCACGGCACGCCGTGCCCGCTCTTGGAAAGGACTTCCGCTTGTCGAGCCACCCAGAAAACAGGTTGAAAGACTCTGCCAGCCCCTATTTGCGTTCCGCCGCGCACCAGCCCATCGACTGGCACGAATGGAACGACGCAGCCTTCGCTCGCGCAAAATCCGAAGACAAGCCGATTCTGCTGGATATCGGCGCGGTCTGGTGCCACTGGTGCCACGTCATCGACCGTGAGAGCTACGAGAACGCGGAGATCGCGGGAATCATCAACGAGCATTTCGTCGCCGTGAAAGTGGATCGCGACGAACGGCCAGACGTCGATTCGCGTTATCAATCGGCGATTAGCGCTCTTTCGGGCCAGGGTGGCTGGCCGCTCACTGGGTTCCTGCTGCCCGACGGCAAGCCGTTTTTCGGCGGCACGTACTTTCCGCCCGAAGATCAGATGGGGCGCCCCGGTTTTCGCCGAATTCTGCTGGCCGTGGCGGATTCGTATAAGAGCAAGCGACCCGACTTGGAGCGCGCCGCGAATTCGCTGGCCGATGCTGTCGCGCAGGCGGAAATGTTCACCGGCGCTCGCGCGGAGCTCGATCCTGGCGTCATCGACGCGCAGATCGGTTCCGTCACGCAGCAATTTGACATTAAGAATGGCGGCTTCGGGCGCGCGCCGAAATTCCCCCACGCCTCGGCGATCGATCTGGTCCTCGAGCGCTATCAACAAACGAAAGAAAAGCATCTGCTCGCCATGGTCGAGACCACGCTTGAGAAAATGGCGCGTGGCGGCGTCTACGACCAACTCGCGGGCGGCTTTCATCGTTACTCCGTCGACGAACGCTGGCTCGTTCCCCATTTCGAAAAGATGAGCTACGACAATTCCGAGCTGCTGCGGAATTATCTCCACGCTTGGCAAGTCACCCAGAATCCGCTGATTCGCGAAACAGCGGAAGGGATGATCAGCTGGGTTAACGAAGTGCTTTCCGACCAGGTTAAAGGCGGCTTCTACGGTAGCCAAGACGCCGATTATTCACTCGACGATGACGGCGATTATTTTACGTGGACCCTTGGAGAGCTGCGTGCCGCTCTTCTCCCCGAAGAAGCTCGCATCATGGAGATTTACTATGATGTTGAGACGCACGGCGAAATGCACCACAATCCGGAGAAGAATGTCTTGTGGATCGCGCGAGATCCTGGCGAAATTGCGGCCAAGGTCGGCCTCGATGAAGCGACCGTTCGGCTAACGATTGCCCACGGGAAGGGCAAGATGCTCGCCGCCCGCAAGCCGCGTCCGACTCCCTACGTCGATACGACGATGTACGTCTCGTGGAACGCGATGTTCGTGTCGGCCTATCTTGACGTCGCAGGTGTCCTCGATGATTCGCTGGGCGGAAGTTGCCGCGCATTTGCGCTGAAAACGCTCGATCGGATGTTGAAAGACGTGTGGAGCGATTCGAGGGGCTTTGGCCACCGCATCGGCGGTCCCGCGCTGGAGGGCTCGCTCGACGATCAAGTTTTCGGCGTCCTCGCGTTGCTCGACGCTTACGAAGCCACGCTCGATCCGCGCTATTTCACGGCGGCACAGAAAACGATGGACCTCGCCATTGAGCGCTACAGCGACGCGGAAGGCGGCGGCTTCTTCGATCGCCCCGCTGACGCCGCGCCGATGGGCGGCCTCGAGGTTCGCCGCAAACCCTTGCAGGATTCACCGACGCCCGGAGCCAATTCCGTGGCAGCCATCGCGCTGATTCGCATGCATGCCTTCACCGGCGACGAGCGCTACCACGCCTTCGCCCAGAGGACGCTGGAAGCTTTCGCCGGAATCGCCCCGCAATACGGCCTCTTCGCCGCCACCTATGGCCTCGCAGCCACGCTCTTCGCCCATCATCCACTGCAAGTCGTCATCACCGGCCGCGCCGACGATTCGGCCGCCCAGGCGCTCGAAGCCGCTGCGCACCGCGTCTACCGTTTCGGTAAAGCCGTCCTCCGCGTGACGCCCGGCGCATCCCTTGCCAATTTTGCGGGCGCCTTAAAAGAGACGCTGCCCCATCTGCCGCCCGATAAGGCGCTGGCTATCGTCTGCTCCGGCCAGACCTGTCTTCCGCCGACCAACGATCCTGAGCAACTTATTGCGCTACTCGAAAACGGGGCCGCGGGCGCCGCGACTTCGTAAAGATCACTCAGCAAGCACGCCGAAAAAAGAGGGCACGACGTGTATCCGTCGTGCCCTCGCAACGCCGAGCGAAATTGTTCAGGACCTTACTTCTTCGGCCGGGACTCCGGCGGTACCAGGCCATTGTTCCGGTAATACACCACCAACTGTCCGTAGTGCTCGCCCGAGTGCTCGATCAAGCCGTAGGCCAACTCCGAGACGCGACTCAGGTGCGGCCCGCCGTCGTTGACGGTATCGTTCAGCCCTTTGTCGCCCTTGGCCTTGATCGCGTCCGCGCCGTCCGCCACGCACTTCTTCACGAAGGCCACCACCTGCGCCTTGGTCTTTAGCTCATCGCGCTTCGGGTCATCCGCGTAACGCGGCTTCTTGTTCTGCGCGATGTCCGTGAAGTAGTACATCGAGGCGCTGGCATGGATCAGGTTCGCCGCGAACGTTCTGGAGTCCGCATGCGGCTTGTACTCGTACTTGTCTTCGGGAAAATCCTCCGCCATGGCGATCAATTTCCTGCCAATATCGTTCCACTGCTCCAGGACCGCTTGCGAAGGACTCAGCGCGGGTTTCGGCGGCTCCTTTTTCGCCGCATCCTGCGCAAAGGCCCGCGATCCGGGCAAGCCCAGAATCAGGACGAACGCCAACATCGAGATCACTCTTTTCATTTTTTCTCTCCTTGAATTGCTCAAACGCCGTCTATTTCGCTACGCGCACCCGCAAAGCGGACGCGCACTCCCCGGGGTCACACGAACTCTCGTTTATTCTGACGCACAACCCCGCCAGAGAGCTTTTCTCCAGAATCGGGTCGCTGGACGGCTCCTGCGGCGCTTCATCTTACTCATCCAGCGCGCCCAGGTCACACAAAATACGCCCCGGCACCGTACATGCTAAACTTAGGGATGACAATGGGGGCAAGTACGCTGTGAATTGGGCCTGGTTTCTTCTGCGTTCCGCCATCGGTCTGACGGTTTTGACCACGCTGTTTCTCTCGCAGCGATTCTGGTACCGGGCGATCTGGCGAGTTACCTCGCGTTGGCAATCGGTGCGGCTGCGCGTGGCGGTGCGCCTGATTTACATCCTAGCGATTGTGCTGATCATCCTGGCCACGGCGGATGGCTTCCGCATGGGGCATCACGGACGGCTGGTTCCCAACAGCAACATGATCACGGTTTTTGCCGGGCTGTGGTTTTCCAGCGCGGTGTTCGCGTATTTGGCAGTGAAGGCTGTGCGCGGGCTGGAGCGCGTTTGGACCTGGCTCGGAAAGATGCGCCGGGCGAACCGGGTGGAGCGCGCGCAGAGTGGTTCGCACGCCGCGCCGGTGCCGCCTGCCGCGGTCGAGATGCTTTCCGATCCTTCGCGCCGGTATTTTTTCCGCGCCGCCACGGCGCTGGCAGGCGCTACTCCGTTTCTAAGCGCTGTCTATGGTTTTGCTGCTGAGCGTCTGAATTATCGGGTCCGCCGCGTCGAAGTGCCGCTCGCCAATCTGGCGCCGGCCCTGGATGGCATGCAGATCGTGCAGCTCAGCGACATTCACTTGAGCGGGTATATGACCCGCTTGGATGTGCGCCGCGCGGTCGAGATGGCCAACGAGCTGGGCGCCGACCTCGCCGTCGTTACTGGAGACTTCATCACTGGAGCGAGCGACCCGCTGGCCGACTGCATCGACGAAATTCGCCAGCTTCGCGCGCCGCTCGGCGTGTGGGGCTGCAACGGCAATCACGAAATCTACGCCAGGGCCGAAGACGCCGCCCAGCAGCTCTTCGCCGAGACCGGCATGAAGCTGCTGCGCCACGAAAACGCGCAACTTGCGTTTCGCGGCGCGAAGTTCAACTTAATCGGCGTGGATTACCAGCGGGAGCGCACGTCCAGCGGCCAGAAGCAGCAGATGCTTCCATCTCTTCAGCCGCTGGTGCGCCGCGACATGCCCAACATCCTGCTTTCGCACAATCCCAATACTTTCAATCGTGCCGCGGAGCTGGGCATCGAATTGTCGCTCGCCGGCCACACCCACGGCGGCCAGATCCAGGTCGAAATTCTCGACCACCGGCTAAGTCCCGCGCGTTTCATCACCGACTACATCGCCGGTCTGTACCAGCGGCCGCTTGCGGCGGGAGCTTCAGAGTTGCTCATTCCAGGGTTGAACTCCCCCGAGCATCGCACCGCCAAGCTCTACGTCAATCGTGGGCTGGGCACCGTCGGCGCGCCAGTGCGTCTGGGCGTTCCTCCGGAGATCTCTCTTCTCGTCCTTCGTCGCGCCTAGCGCCTGATTTTTACTTGGTGGCCTCGTCCCATTCCTGCTCGCCGCGATGCAGCAGCGCGGCCCGGTCTTCCTCCAAGATCCAGTGTTGTTTCACCAGCTCATCGAGTGCGCGGCCGTAACGAGCGAGATAGTCTTCGCGGTTGGCGTAGCGCTCCGCGACGGACTTGCGAGGGTCTCCCGTCCTTTGGCGTTCGGCAGCGGTCTTCGGAAACGGCAGATAAGAAGCCTCGAAGGCCACGCGCTGATCGGGCGCGCCAATTGTAGGATCACGCAGATTCCAGGCGGCATAGGTGGTCAGCGGAACATTTAGCTCCGCCAGGCGTACTCCGTCGCGCTCGTTACCATCCGCATCGACCTGCGGAACCAGCACCGGGAAAGCTGCGCCGGGCTTGGGCGGCTGCATGCTAAGGATTCCGTCGCGCCAGTTCGCCCCGAAATCCAGGCGAAAAGCCTCATTCGCTTCGTGCGGCCTGTTGACATTCGGGATCGCAGGAAACTCGTATTTTTGCAAGGGCACAAGCGTCCCATCGGCGATCTTCGGGTAACTGCTTTCCGGCGGCGCGGCGTTGGCGCGAACCCAAGCGTCCATGTTGGCGATCATGGCCCGCCAGAAGTACTTGACCGGAAGCGGCGACTCCGGCGCTTGCCCGAGCAGGTCGCCGTCACCCTTCGCAGGCGGGAAGGGAACCGAAAAGTGTTGCAGTCCGGTGAAGTGGTAAATCCGCACGTTCGGTGAAATCGCCGCGTCCTGCTTCCCGTCGGCCGTTATGTGTATCAAGGAGGCCGCGCGCCCCCAATATTCGTAGGAGGTGTTGGAGAAAAATATCTTCGGCACAACTTTGTCGCCCACGGCGCGGTCCAGCAGTCCTCCTTTGTCGCCGGTGACCGGATCGGTCTCGGGCTGGTCGGTGAAGGGGAATACGTCGGTGGGGAAAAATACCGACGAAGTGGGTTGCGCGTCCCGGGAAGGCTGCGCGAAGCGGTAGTTGAAGCTGCCGCGGCCCGCCCCCGCGACGTGCGCCAGAACTCCATCGAGTGCGATTTTTCCGTCCTCGTCGGCGTTGAAGCCCTGATAGAGGAAGTCGCGCAGAAAGCGCCCGTTCTGCGAGATGCCTTCGCCAAAGACGCGCACGGCAGGGGTGAGCGCGCTGGGCTCATGCTTGGCGTAGGCGGCAAAGTCGCGCACCGCGGCGAAACCCCCGCCGGCCACCACCGGATCGGCGACGACGTACACATACTCGTAAATCTTTCCAGGCTCAAAGCCTCCGTTCAGATGAATGTGCCGGTCGCTGGGAACGAGTTTCCCGTCCACGGTGTGAGCGAACTGCCACTCGGAGCGGGGAATGAGGGTGCGCTCGACATTGCGTGAGTCGCGAACCGTCAGTATGTTGCGAGGGTCATCCGGTGCAGCCACCGCGTATTCGCTGCCGCCGATGCTGCCAAGAATCAAGTGGCCGAGGGGAATTTCTTCCATCATCTTGGAAGGCATCAGATCGCCGCGCAGCACGCCGGTGATGGTCTTGCCATTTTCTTTTGCGATAGGCGCGTTGAAGCGCAGCGCGTCTTGCCCAGCGGCGTCCCATTGCCAGCCCAGTGCGACGATGGTGTAACCGTTGCGCAGCAGCCATGCGTCTCCGGCGTCTTTTGACAGGTCCCAGTTCCCGCCGTCGACGAGCCCGACGATGCGGCTGCGCCCGCGGTTCGGCACCTCCAGCAGCAGGGAACCGTTGCCTTTCTTCGGGTCCTTGGGGCGGATGGCCATGAAGTCCGCGGAAAACTCCACCTCGCCGTCCTTGAGATTCACCGCGTTACCGAGATCGACGATGCGCCGGTTGTGCGCGTTGGCGACCGGCAGCGAGAAATACACCCGGCCGGTGATGCGCTCATATACTCCCGCATCGCCGAAAGTCCTGCCGCCGAGAACGTCGTTGCGCGAAGCGATCTCGACGCGAACAACCTTGGCGTTGAGCAATGAAACACACGAAATCACGCACAGCAGGACCGAGCCAAACATTCGGAGGACGCGCATGCGCGGAAGCATAACACAGCGATTCCAGGTGGCTCATCGGCCCGTTTTGGGCGGAGCCCGGTGCGTTGACTTGCCTCACCGTGCGCCTTACCCTATAGACCGCCCCCAACCCATGATCGGCCAGACCGTCTCTCACTATCGCGTTGTCGACAAACTAGGTGGTGGTGGCATGGGCGTCGTTTACTCCGCCCGCGACACCGTGCTGGATCGCAGCGTCGCCCTGAAATTCCTGCCGCCGGAATCCACCAAGGACCCGCAGACCCTGGAGCGTTTCCTGCGCGAAGCGCGCGCTGCCGCCGCGCTAAACCATCCGAATATTTGCACCATCCACGAGATTACGGAGTTCGACGGGCAGCCCTTCATCGTCATGGAGTTGATGGAAGGGCAGACCCTGAAGCACCTGATCGCGGGCCGGTCGCTGCCGGTCGATCGCATCCTGGAATTGAGCGTTCAGATCGCCGATGCCTTGCATGTCGCGCACGCCCGCGGCATCACTCATCGCGATATCAAGCCTGCCAACATTTTCGTAACGAAATCGGGCCAGGCCAAGGTGCTCGATTTCGGGCTGGCCAAGCTGGCGGCGGCCCGCCATCCCGGCGTCGAGACCGCCGGCGCCTCGGCCACGGCCCGCGGCACCACGGTCTTTAACGACAATCTAACCAGCCCAGGAACCGCCATGGGCACCATCGCCTACATGGCCCCGGAACAGGCGCGCGGCGAAGACCTGGACGCACGCGCCGACCTGTTTTCGTTTGGCGTGGTGCTCTACGAGATGGCCACGGGTAAGCAGGCTTTCGAGGGCAATACCTCGGCGGTGGTCTTTGACGGCATTTTGCACGGAACGCCAAGTTCTCCCATGAGTTTGAATCCCGAGGTGCCCGTTCCGCTGGAAGCGATCATCAACAAGTCGCTCGAAAAAGACCGCGATTTCCGCTACCAATCCGCCGCGGAAATGCGGTCGGACCTCAAGCGCCTGAAGCGCGACCGCGACTCCGGGAGCCGCACGACCGCGGCCAAGGGATCGTCCGGCGCCCCCAAAGCTGCGCCTGCCCAGGAAGAGAAATCCGTGGCTGTCCTGTACTTTGAAAATTTGAGCAGCGCCAAAGAAGACGAATACTTCCGCGACGGTATGACGGAAGACATCATCACCGAGCTTGCCAACATCCGGGACCTGAAAGTTTTCCCCCGCCCGGCCATGCTGGCCTACCGCGACAAGTCCGTCACCGCTCCCCAGGTTGGCCAGGAGCTGAAAGCCTCCTATGTTCTCGGTGGCAGCTTGCGGCGCGCCGGCAACCGCCTGCGCATCACCGCGCAACTGGTCGAGACCCGCAGCGGCCACACTCTGTGGGCCCAACGCTACGACCGCGAGATGGCCGGCGTCTTCGAGGTCCAGGACGAGATTGCCCGCAGCATCGCCCAGGCCTTCCGCATCAATCTTTCCCCGCAAGAAGAAAGAAAAATCGCCAGCAAGCCCACGGAAAATTCCCTGGCGTACGACTATTTCCTCCGCGGACGCAGCTACACCCGCCGCGAGAGCCTGGACTTCGCCCTGCAAATGTTCGAACAAGCCGTGAAGCTCGATCCCTCTTTTGCTTTGGCGCACGCGGGGGTGGCAAACGCCTGCGGTCTTTATTCCGAATACCACGGCGGCGACCACAAGTGGATCGAGCGGGGTGAGGCCGCCTGCCAGCGGGCCCTCGACCTGGATCCGCAGCTCGCTGAAGCCCTGGTCGGCCGCGCCCGTATCTTCTACGCGCAGCAGAAACACGAGGAGGCCATTCGGTTTGCGCTCCAAGCCATCGCGCGCAAGCCCGATTGCGAAGGCGCATACAACGTTCTCGGGCGCGCGTATTTCGCTTCCGGCCGCTTCCAGGAAGCTGCGGACCTGATCGAGCGCGCCATCGAAGCGAACGGCGACGACTACAACGTTTACATCCCCTACACCAATGCCTTGGACCGCCTGGGCAAGAACGACAAGGCCCGCCGCTTCCGGGAAATGGAAGTGCTCATCCTGGAACGGCAACTGGAGACGGTTCCCGAAGACGTGCGCGCGCGTATCTTGCTTGCCGCCGACTACGCCAACCTCGGAAGAACGGAAGACTCCATCCGCCACTTGGAAATGGCTTTGGCACTGCGCCCGAACGACTCGAATGTTCTCTATAACGCGGCCTGTGCGTACGGTGTGCTCGGGCGCAAGCCCGAAGCCTTGGCTACCATCCGCCGCGCGCGGGAAGCGGGCTACGCCAACACCGATTGGCCCAGGCAGGATCCGGATCTGGCCAGCATCCACGACGAGCCGGAATTCAAGGCCCTCTTTCCGCCGTCACACGCCGCCTCTAGCTGAACCGCTTCCGTACTTGGACCGCCTTCCATCCCATCTGGACTAACCGCTCCCGCTGGTTCAATATCACTATTCCCGGAACCCCGCCGGGGGGTGGCTACCAATGGACGACATCACCAAGCTCAACCGCATTGCTCGCGAGCTAGAGGACAACCTCGAGGCGCAAGACACCTCCGACACCGAACGCCTGGACCGCTGGCTGGCCACCCTGGTCGCCTACGCCGCCAGCGACTTGCTTCTGGTCGAGGGTACCCCTCCCTGCATGCGCGTCGATGGCGAAGTCCGCAGGATTGAAACCGGAAATCTCGACGGTCCGGATATCGAGGCCGCCGTGCTTCCCGCCCTAACGCCGCACGCTCTAAAGCTCTATCGCGAAGACCTAATTGCTGATTCGTCCTATCGCATCCCCGGACTGGGCCGCTTTCGCATCAACCTGCATCGCGAACAGGGCCGCGCCGCTGCCGCGATCCGCTGCCTGCCCGCCAAGGTGCCCTCCCTGCGCGAACTCAATCTCCCGCCCTCGGTGGAATCTCTCGCGCACCTGCCGCGCGGCCTCGTCCTCATCGGCGGTCCCGCGGGCGCCGGCAAATCCACCACACTGGCGGCGCTGATCAACGACATCAATCACCGCGAGGCCCGCCACATCGTAATCATCGAAGACCCCATCGAGTACGAGCATCACCACTTGCGCTGCGTCATCGAGCAAATCGAAATCGGCACCGATGCTCCCGATTTTCCCACCGCGCTCCGCGCCGCGCTGCGCCAGGCGCCCGACATCATCGTCGTCGGCGAAATGCGCGACACGGAAACCATGCGCATTGCCGTAGCCGCCGCCGAAACCGGACATCTAGTCTTTTCGACTCTGCACACCACCGACGTCGCCTCCACCATCGCCCGCATCGCCGATGCTTTTCCCGGCGAGTCGCAGAACTCCATCCGCCAGGAACTAGCCATGGCCCTGGCTGCCGTCCAAACGCAAATCCTGCTGCCCAAAAGAGGCGGCGGCCGGATTGCCGCCGCGGAACTGCTCATGGTCGGCTACGGCGCCCGCCACCACATCCGCCGCGGCGCACTGCAGCACCTCCATCAAGAAATCACCATGACCAAAAAGAAAGGCTCCTTCAGCCTCGAAGAATCCCTGGTCACCCTGATTCGCGCCGGCCAGATCGAGCGCGAAGACGCCCTGGTCTGCGCCATTCACCCCGACGACCTCGACATCCTGCTCAATTCTCCGGCCGCCAAAGCCTCCGCCGCCCATGCGTAGAGACCTGCTCTACCGTTCGGGCTCTTGCCGTTACCTAGCCGGCGGGCTTTAGCGCGCCGAACGCTCTCACTAGGCGGGCAAGGCGATGCGCCGCAAACCAGCCCGGCGCGGCTCCCTACGTTTCTTCCCGGCCACTTTTCGCCGCGCGGAGCTCGTCGCCGAAATAGGATGTTCCGCCAACAACCGGATAAATTCCTGCAAATACGCCGGCGCCCGTTGATCCCGCAATTGCGCCACCGACCACGTCCGATGAAATCCTTGCGCCGTCACCGGCAACCCAATCACCGCTCCCGAGGCCAGTTGCGGTGCCACCGCCCATCGCGCCATCATCGCCACACCCAATCCGCCTTTCACCATCTCGATGATCGCTTCGGTCAGCGTCACTTCCTGGATGCGCCGCGGCCATACTCCCGCAGGCGCCAAAATCTCGTTCAACAGCGTGCTCTCTTCCTTCGGCGGGTAAATGAACACATTCTCCCCGGCAAAATCCTCGGGCTCAGCGCACTTCTTGGTTGCCATGCGATGCCTCGGCGCGACGATCATCACCATCTCGTCTTCGAACAGCGGCGTGTAGCGAATCCTCCGGTTCCGGATCGGCGAGCACGCAATCGCTAGATCGAGTTTCCCGTCCAGCAGCGCCTCGAAAGGATTGTCCGTAGCTTCCACAACCAATTGAAACTCCACCGCTGGAAAGTTCTGCTGAAAAAGCTTCAGCCGCTCCGGCAGCCAGTGGTACACCGTGTAGCATTCGGTGGAAAGCCGGATCAGTCCTTGCCCGGCGTCACCACGTTTCTGGATTTCTTTCTGCGCGCCCTCCAGCTCCGTCAGCACCGCCCGCGCGGATTGCAACAACCGTTCTCCCGCCGCGGTCAGGGTCATCTTGCGGTTCTTGCGCTCGAAGAGCGGCACGCCCAATTGCTCCTCGGCATCACGCAATTGATGGCTCAGCGCCGATTGCGTCAGGTGCAGGCAATTTCCGGCGCGGGTGACGCTTCCGGTTTCGGCAATCGCCGCAACCAGCTTCAAATGGCGTATCTCCAGATTCATGGTTTCTTCCCTCCTTGACAGACATGAACACTGCTCATCTCAACGATGAAATCAATCAATTTGATTCATCTCTCTGCGAATCATAACATCACTCCTGGCCGGCGTTGCGGTGATTTTGGCGGTTTTTGACGAGCCTTTGCGGATAGATTCCTTTTGCCGGCGGGCCTAAGTTTGCGTGGTCATCATGAACCAAGATGTTCTTCAATCCGGATTGGGTCTGGTGCCAAGCTCAAGCGCAAAAGCTCGCCCTTGGCGGCTGAGGGTGTTTAGCGCTCGTATCCCGGCGCAAAGCGTCCGCCGCGTCCGGCAAGCCCTTGTCCTGCTAACCTTGCTGCTGGTGCCTGCCCCGGGCCCCGCTCATTCCCGCGTTTCCCTGTTGGCTTTCCGTACCGTGGATTCCATGATCCTGGTAGGCGGCAGCGTGAACGGCAAGCCCGTCACCTTCTTGCTGGACACCGGTGCCGACAGGACCATCGTCAGCGTCAAATCGTACGGTGATGTGCAATTTCGCATGCGAAGCGCACAGCGCCGCAGTAACGGCCCCGGCATGGTTGGAGACTCCGTGCGCCTGCCCGTGGACCTTACCCTGGCCAACCACCTTTGGGTGGCGCAACGCGTCTCCGTGATGGATCTGGAAGAATTGCAGAAAGCCTTGGGGATCAGCTTCGATGGCCTGCTCGGCGAAGACATCCTCCGCGAATTTCGCTCCGTGCGCATCGACTACCACGCCCACGTCATCGAACTCGAACAATAGCTCCGTCCCTCCGCATGCATCCTTGACGCCGCCCCTGGCACTCCGATAACCTCCCCTTCAATTCCAGTTTCACTCCCACGGCGTTGTAGACCCTGTCCGGATCGGCCCTTCAAATTGCGAACGAGGAGGTTTGCGTCCATGAAGAAATTCGGCTGTTCGTTGCTGGCAATGTCTTTTCTATCCGCTTTCGCCGGTATCGCTTCGGCGCAAGAGAAATCCTACCAACCGCCCAAGGTGCTGTTGATCATGCGCGAGTATACGAAACCCGGCAAGGCCGGCGCGGTACACGATAAAGCCGAAGGCGCCTTTGTCCAGGCATTCGCGCGCGCCAAGTGGCCCACGACCCACTACTTCGGCATGACTTCGCTCTCCGGCAAGTCGCGCGCGCTGTTCTTCACGCCGTATGACTCGTTCGAGGCGTGGGAAAAAGACGCCCGGGCCACCGAGAAAAATGCCGCCCTTTCCACCGCTCTGGACCGTGCCACCGCCGCCGATGGCGAGCTCCTCGATTCTTCCGACCAGGGCGTTTTCGTCTATCGCGAAGACTACAGTCTCCGGGCCCCGGTGGACATCCCGCACATGCGCTACATAGAGATCGGCGTTTTTCGCGTGAAGCAGGGCCGCGACAAGGAATGGGAGGAGGGCCTCAAAATGGTTCTCGCCGCCTCGGAAAAGTCCGATCCCCAAGCGCACTGGGCCTGTTATGAAAACGTTTACGGCGCGCCCGCCGGCACCTTTCTTTTTATCACCCCGCTCAAGTCTTCCTCGGAAATCGATCACAGCTTGCAGCAAGGCAAAGCATTCGCCGCGGCCATGGGTGAAGACGGCATGAAAAAGCTCGGCGAACTCTCCGCAGCCGCGATCGAATCCTCCGAAACCAACCTGTTTGCGTTTAACCCGCGCATGAGCTACGTCCCCGACGAGTGGATTAAAGCCGACCCAGACTTCTGGAAGACCAAGCCGGCCGGCGCGCCCGCTGCCAAGCCTGCCGCTGAAGACAAAAAAGAGAAACCCGCCCAGTAAGCTCTGCACCGCACCCTCAGGAGCGCCGCGGCGGCCGCTCCTGAGGGGTCTTCGTGCTCAACCTCGTCCTGCCCAGCTTTTTCAGTTCTCCTCTGGCGTCTCCGCCTGGGTTTGGTCGCCACGCTTTTTGCACGAAAGACGCCGCCCACCTCTTCGTCTCATTCCTTCGTCCCCTCGCTCTCCCCTAAAGTTGCCGCTACCCCGCCCTAGTGCCATAATTCCTGCTTCGAGCTTACTCAGCGGCTGGAGGCACCAGTCACTGGTCACAAAGCACCAGTTACGACTTCTGGGGGTACTAATGGCATTGCGCGATAGCTGGATTGAAAAACGGGAAGCGGGCGCGGCAGCCGCCAACGGCAACAGAAACATGTCCCAGATGCACCTCGCTCGCCAGGGCGTCGTTACCGAGGAAATGCAATTCATCGCCAAGCGCGAAAAGCTCGAGCCCGAGCTGATCCGCAGCGAAGTCGCCCGCGGCCGCTGCATTATCCCCGCCAATATTCATCACCGCAATCTCCAGCCCATGGCCATTGGCATCGCCACCAAGTGCAAGATCAACGCCAACATCGGCAACTCCGCGACCAGCTCCAACATCGACGAAGAGCTGAAGAAACTCCACCACGCCGTGCACTATGGCGCGGACACCGTCATGGATCTGTCCACCGGCGGCGACATTCCCACCATTCGCAAAGCCATCATCGAGGCCTCGCCTGTGCCCGTCGGCACCGTGCCCGTTTACGAGGCCATCTCTCGCGTGCGCCGCCCCGAAGATCTCACCTTTGACCTCATGCTCGAAGTGATCGAAGAGCAGGCCGAGCAGGGCGTCGACTACATGACCATCCACGCTGGCGTCCTCCGCGAGCACGTGCCGTTTGTCCGCAAGCGCATCACCGGCATCGTCAGCCGCGGCGGCTCACTGATGGCCCACTGGATGGAGCACCACAAAAAACAGAATTTCCTCTACGAAAACATCGAGAAGATTTGCAAGGTATTCAAGAAGCACGATGTGAGTTTCTCCTTTGGCGACGGCCTGCGTCCCGGCTGCATCGCCGACGCCAGCGACGAAGCGCAATTCGCGGAACTGAAAGTCCTCGGCGACCTCACTAAAACAGCGTGGGAGCACGACGTGCAAGTCATGATTGAAGGCCCCGGCCACGTCCCGCTGGACAAAATCAAAGAGCAGGTCGACAAGGAAATGGAGTGGTGCCACGAAGCGCCGTTCTACACCCTCGGCCCGCTGGTCATCGACATCGCCCCGGGCTACGACCACATCACCAGCGCCATCGGCGCGGCCATGATCGGCTGGCACGGCGCGTCGATGCTCTGCTACGTCACGCCCAAAGAGCACCTCGGCCTGCCTAACGCCGAAGACGTCAAGCAAGGCGTCATCGCCTACAAAATTGCCGCGCACGCCGCCGACGTTGCCCGTCATCGGCCGGGCGCCCGCGATCGTGACGACGCGCTCAGCTACGCCCGCTTCCTCTTTGACTGGAACAAACAGTTCGAGCTTTCCCTCGATCCGCCGACGGCCAAGGCCATGCATGACGAAAATCTTCCCGACGACTTCTACAAGGAAGCCAAGTTCTGTTCGATGTGCGGCCCCAAATTCTGTTCCATGAACATCACCCAGCTCGCCGACGCCGAAGGCGGCCACGACCAAACCGAACGAAAGCAAAAATTCGTCGAACTGCTGGCCAAAGTAAAAGGAGCCAGCGCCTAGCCGCTATGGGAAATGTTCGTGACGCCGAGGTTTCTAAGATCGCTGTAGTTACTGTTTGTAAATATACCGTATGCTCGACTCGGGCGTTCCCCCGCCCGTCCTGTTAGGATGGTCCACATCCTTCTCCGAGGTCCGACGGCCCGGAGCGAAGTGCCCAGCGACTGGCCGAAAAACGACGAATGGAAAAATCGGCGGCAAGCTACCAGGTCCTGGTGGTGGACGACTCGGCTGTCTACCGCAAGCTCGTCGAGCACGCGCTCGAGTCCCAGCCGTTTTCGCTGCTGTTCGCGAAGACCGGACTGGAAGCTCTGACCCTGTTCCAGCAGCACTCTCCCTCGCTCGTCATCACCGACTGGATGATGCCCGATTTTTCGGGCCTGCAGCTTTGCGAACACATTCGCGCCGACGCCAAGCGCAGCTACACCTACATCATCGTGGTCACGGCGAAAAGCGAGAAGGACTCCGTGGTGAAAGGCTTGGCAGCTGGCGCTGATGATTACCTGACCAAGCCCTTCGATCCGGAAGAGTTGCTCGCGCGCGTTGGCGTGGGGTCGCGGACCGTCGAACTGCACCGTGAAATCGCCGCGAAAAACCAGATGCTCGAAGAAATGGCCCACACCGATTCGCTCACCGGGCTTCCGAACCGGCGGGCCATCGAAGAATGGGCCGGGCGCCAGTTGCGCGGCGCCGCGCGCCACGGATTTTCGCTGTGGGTGGTTCACGCCGACCTCGATTGCTTCAAAAAAATAAACGACAGCTATGGCCATGACGCCGGCGATACCGTGCTGCGGAAATTCGGCGGGCTGCTGCAAAGTCACACCCGCGCGTCGGACATTTGCGGGCGCATGGGCGGCGACGAATTCTTGCTGGTCATCACCCACGTCGAGTCCGAGCAGATTCAGCTCACGGTGGAGCGGCTGCGCGACCAATTCGCTTCGACGGAGTTCGCCTTTGCCGGCGGCTCAGCGCGGATGACTGCCAGCTTCGGCATTTCCGGTTTCTCCGGCAAGGAGGCTCCGGAATTTTCCGTTCTCGTCAAGGCGGCCGACCAAGCGCTGTACTGCGCGAAGCGCGCGGGCGGAAACCAGGTGAAAATCGCGGCGTCGTTAAGCTCCGACGCATAGTTTTCTGCCGGCTGTTCGCGGAAGAGCGCTGCTGGCCGCGCCCTGCGAAGTGTGGTATGAGATTGCTTTGGTCACACTTTCGACCATGGCAGACCGCTCTGCACAAATGGCACTGATCGGCGCAGGCCCCGTGGGCTTGGGTCTGGCCAAAGCCCTCCTCGAACAAACAATTCCTTACGAACAATTGGAAGCAGACGACGATCTCGGCGGCAACTGGTATCACGGCGTGTATGAAACCGTGCACATCATTTCCTCGCGCAAGACCACCGAGTACGCGGACTATCCGATGCCCGCGGATTATCCGGATTTTCCCAGCCGCCAGCAGATGCTCGACTACCTGCGAGTCTATGCGGCAAAGTTTCAGCTGGCCCCGCACATTCAATTCAACACCAAAGTGGTGATGGCTTTGCCGTTGGCGGACGGCCGCTGGGAGGTGGAGTTGGCGAGCGGCGAGAAGCGCGTCTACAAAGGCTTGATCGTTTGCAACGGGCATCATTGGGACCGGCGGTTTCCGAAATATCCCGGCAAGTTTGAGGGCGAGTTCATTCACTCGAAGGATTACCGCTCACCGGCGCAGTTGAACGGAAAGCGCGTGCTGGTGATCGGTGGAGGAAATTCCGCGTGCGACATCGCGGCGGAGGCGGCGCGGGTGGGAAAAACGGCGCGCGTCAGCCTGCGGCGCGGCTACTGGTTCTTGCCGAAGACATTGTTTGGGATGCCTTCGGCGGAATTGATCAAAGGATGGGTTCCGGTGTGGGCGCAGCGTGCTTTTCTGCGGGTGATGTTGCGGGTGGCCATCGGGAAATATACGGACTACGGTTTGCCGGAGCCCGATCACAAGATCTTTGAAGCGCATCCCACGATCAACAGCGAGCTGCTGTATTACGTGAAGCAAGGACGAATTCGCCCCCGGCCCGACATCGCTCGCTTTGAGGGAAAAACCGTGCACTTCGTGGATGGCACCAGCGAAGAATTCGACATGGTGGTCTGCGCGACCGGGTTTCACGTCAGCTTTCCGTTTCTGCCGCCTGGGCTGGTGCCCGTGAAGGGAAGCACAGCGCAGTTGTACGGCGGGTGCGTGCTGCCGGAGTACAAGAATCTCTACATCGTGGGGACGTCGCAATTGCGCTACGGATTCGGGCCGGTGGTTACGCCTGGCGTGGACTTGATCGCACGGATGATCGCCGCGCAGGATCAAATGCAGTTGCCGATCGGGCTGGTGCTGAAAGAATCCGGAGTACGGCCGCCCAGCACGCACTTGGTCGACCCACACGCGGCGCTGCGAGGAATCCGGCGGGGAAAACGACTGCTGCCGGTGCTGCTTTGGAAGGAGAAACGGTTGCGAAAAAAGTTGGCAGGACGTGCGGTTGCCCCTCCCGTTCCCGCCGCCGCGGCGATCGATCGCAGCGTCGAGGTGTTTTAGTGGCGTTCTTCCAGGGTGGCGTAGCGGTGGTGACTGGCGCGGGGTCCGGGATTGGCCGGGCGCTGGCGCAGCAGCTTTCGGAGCGCGGATCCGCGGTGGCGTTGGCGGACGTTGACGAAGCGGGATTGACGGACACGGCGGCGTCGCTTTCCGGCAAGGGGGCCGATGTCACCAAGCACGTCGTAGACGTGGCGAACGAAGCTGCCGTCCAAGCTTTCGCCGAAGACGTGGCGGCTCGGCATGGTCGCGTTACGCTGCTGATCAATAATGCAGGCGTTGCGCTGCTGGGGACATTTCAAGAAATTTCTCTGGACGATCTGCGCTGGCTGATGGGCGTTAACTTCTGGGGCCAGGTTTACGGCGTGAAATATTTCTTGCCGGTCCTGAAAAACCAGCCGCGGGCGCACATCGTGAACGTGTCGAGCATTTTCGGCATGGTGGCCCCCGCGGGGCAAAGCGCTTACTGCGCGAGCAAATTCGCCGTGCGCGGATTTACGGAAGCGCTGCGCCACGAACTGGAGGGGACTTCTGTGTCCGTGTCTTGCGTGCATCCCGGCGGCATTCGCACGGCCATCGCGCGAAGAGCGCGAATCGGCGCGGGTACGCCGCAACAAACGCAAAAAGATTCCATCGCGCGCTTCGACCGCGTCGCCATCATTCCCCCGGAGGTTGCGGCGGCGCGCATTCTACAGGGAGTAGAGCGTCGCGAGCCACGCATCCTGATCGGTTCGGACGCACGTAAGATCGACATCCTGCAGCGCCTGCGGCCGGCGACGTACTGGAAGGCCTTGTCGCGGCGGTACAACCTTGACCGGGAGTGAGTTGGCTTGCCGGGCCCACGCGTCTGGTAGAGCAACTCCTGGTGAGCGCACAAGATGGCCATGTCCGGTAACCCGACGTAACCGGGGTTTTCCAAGCGCGAGGAAGTCACCAGTGGAGTCTGCGCCGGCCCAACGGGGCAGCCGAAAAAGCAGGAGATTGATTATAGTAGGCTCGCGGCCAAGCATCGAGCGGAGGGATCCGTGGGTGAAATCATTGAGTTCAAGCGACCCGATGGAAAGACCTGCCCTGGCTATCTGGCGACGCCTAAGACCGCAGCCAGCGCGCCTGGCTTTGTGGTCATCCAGGAATGGTGGGGACTAAACGATCAAATCAAGAAGACCGCGGATCGGCTCGCCGGGGCCGGTTACCGGGCGCTGGTGCCGGACCTCTACCGAGGGAAAGTCACCGCGGTCGACAAAGAAGCAAGCCACTTGATGACCAACCTCAACTTCCCCGATGCCGCCGCTCAAGACATCCGTGGGGCCGTGCAGTATCTAAAGCAATCTTCGAAGAAGGTGGTCGTGGGCGGCTTCTGCATGGGCGGTGCGCTGACGATCTTGTCTGCCGCCCGTGTGCCGGAGATGGACGCTGGCGCGTGCTTCTACGGCATTCCGTCCCTGGACGCCGCCGATTTGAAGAAAATCAAGACTCCCCTGATTTGCCACTTCGCGAACAGAGATGATTGGTGTACGCCAGCCAAGGTGGACGAACTGGAGGCCGCGCTCAAGGGGTCGAAATCAAAATTCGAGCTCTATCGCTACGACGCACAGCACGCCTTCATGAACGAAGCACGTCCCCACGTGTTTGACGCGGTGTCCGCCAAGACAGCGTGGCAGAGAACGCTCGAGTTTCTGAAAATAGCACTCGCCTAGGCGATCTCATCGTCGCTCGTGATGTAAGGACGAGAGCGCGACGCGCGCAGATCTTGCCCAAAGATCCGCCGAAGGATTCATGCGCGGGCCATAAAACTGGAACGCTACCGCACTCCGCATCATTTGGCGTCGTGGAAGATGATGCCCAGGGTGTAGCGGGTGCCTCGGTGGACGCGGCTTACGCCGTGGCGGAGATTTACGCGATAGTGGCCGCGCGAGCCTCTTACGGGGCGGTGCCGCGTGGTGAAGATAATCGCTTGGCCTTGATTTGCTGAGACTACTTCAGCTTTGGATTGCGCGCGGGGCTGTTGCTCGACGAGCACGAATTCCCCGCCTTCCCAGTCGCGGCCCGCTTGACCGAGGAGGAGAACCATTTGAAGGGGAAAGCTGACTTCGCCATACAGGTCTTGGTGCAGACAGTTGTAGCCACCTGCTTCGTAGTGGAGGACGAGGGGCGTGGGTCTGGTTTGGCCAGCTTTGTGGCAGATTTTCAGGAAGGCGCCATGGTCTGGCGGATAGAGCTGGCGCGATTCGTCGGACGCTTCTGCCCACTGATTGGCGACTTTCGCCAAGTGAGGATAGGCACTGGTTCGTAGTGCAACGACGGTTTCCGGCAGCGGGTGGGAAAAATATTTGTAGTCGCCGACGCCGAAGCGGTGGTGCTCCATGATGACGTGACTGCGGAAGCGTGATTCGTCGCCGCAGAGAGCGAGGATGGCGTCGCACTCGGCGGTCGTGAGAATTGGCGCGGTGACGGCGTAGCCGCGGGCGGAGAGCGATTGTTCGGCGGTGTTCCAATCAAGTGCGTCGATGCGTTTTTGAATGGAAGACATTGGTCCTGGACTCTACCGCTGGCCAGTGCGGCGAATCTATCCGGTTTTTGCCGTCAAACTGCAGCTGGCTGGAAGACTCTTGTGACGAGCGATATTCGCACCCAAGATCAGCCGTGAATATTTGATTTGCCGGACTTGGAGTGAGGACTATACTCCGCGGAGAATCCGCGAAAGATCGACAAAGAGCAGAAGATAACGCAGAGACGCGGAGAACGCACCCTTCGGCGCCCAGGGTAAAGAGACGCGCGGAGCAACAAGGAACGCATGGACCAACCCATCATTCTGGACCGCCGGGAATTGCTCAAAGCCACCACGGGATTGTTGGCAGGTCTGGTGGTGGCTGGAAGCCCATTGGCGCTGGTGGCACGCGGACGCGCGTGGGCCGTGGACCTGAAAACCTTTACGACTCCCGAAGGCAATGCGCTGATGGCCGTGGCGCGCACGCTCATGCCCCACGACAAGCTGGACGATGCTGCGTACGCGCTGGTCATCCAGGCAATCGACAGCGAGGCGAGCAAGGACGAAAATCTTAGCAAGACGATCAAAGAGGGTGTCGGCGCTCTTGGAACTGATTTCGCAACGCGCAAGGAAAAGGAGCGCGTCGAAATGCTGACGAAGGTGGAACCTTCCGGATTCTTTCAGACCATGCGCCTGAAAACGGTGCAGGTGCTTTACGCGACGCCCATGGCGTATGCCTACTTCGGTTACGAAGGCGAAGCATTTTCCAAGGGCGGCTACCTGCTGCGAGGATTTAACGACCTGCGCTGGTTGCCGGAAGTGCCGCTGGAGGACAGCGGCGCGATGCCGGTGAGCGGATAGCTTTCTGGGAACGGAAAGATGGCGCACATAGAGCTCAAGGATAGCAGTGCGGTGGTGATCATCGGCTCGGGTGCGGGCGGGGGCACGCTGGCGCACGAGTTGACGCGCCGCGGCATGAAAGTGGTCTTGCTGGAAGCGGGCAAGCGTCAATCACAGGAAACATTTTCGCAGGTGCCGGGAGAGGCTTTCGCTCAGTTAACCTGGCTCGATGCCCGCACGCAGAGCGGCAACTGGGGCGTGGCGCGTGACTTCCCAACATTGCCGGTGTGGCATTGCAAGACCGTCGGTGGAACTACGGTGCATTGGACGGCGTCCACGCCGCGGCTGGAGCCGTGGGAGTTGCGCGCGAAAAGCACTTACGGCGATATCGCCGGCACGTCTCTGATCGACTGGCCGGTCGCCTACGAGGAACTGGAGAAGTATTATCAGCTGGCGGAAAGCCGGATGGTGGTGACACGCCGCAACGGCGTGCCAGGTTTGCCCGCTTCCAATAATTTCAAAGTGATGCATGCGGGAGCGAAGAAGCTCGGCTACAAGCGCGTACACACCGGCCACATGGCCGTCAATTCGCGCGCCAGCGACGGACGCGGCTTTTGCATACAGCAGGGTTTCTGCGTGCAAGGCTGCAAGATGGGTGCGAAGTGGAGCACGCTGTACACCGAGATCCCGCGCGCCGAAGCGACCGGGAACCTCGATATGCGCGTGGAAGCCACAGCAACGCGCGTCGAGCACGGAGCGAATGGCCGCGTGAACGCGGTGGTTTATCGGGATAGCGCCGGCCGGGAGCTGCGGCAAAGAGCGCGGCTGGTCTGCGTGGCGGGCAACGCCATCGAAACGGCGCGGCTGCTGCTGCTTTCCAGTTCGTCAAAGTTTCCGCAAGGGCTCGCGAATTCGTCCGGGCAAGTGGGCCGCAACTATTGCCACCAGATCACCGGATTTGTGTGGGGGATCTTCGACAAGCCGGTGTATTCCTGGCGCGGGGCGACGCTGGCGGGTGTCGTCGAAGACGAAGTAGTCAACGACCCGCAACGCGGATTCGTCGGCGGGTATCGCATCGAACTGCTGGCGCTCGACCTACCGACTCTGCCTTTAGTGGGCTTGCCGTACGGCTGGGGACGGGACTTCGCCTCGATCATGGAAAGCTACCGCAACATGGCCGGCATGTTTATCAATGGCGAGGATCTGCCGCGGTCCGACAACCGCGTCACGCTCAATACGGCGGTGAAGGACCAGCACGGCCTGCCGGTGGCCAATATTCACGTGGACGAGCACGCCAACGATCAGGCCATGCGCAAACATGCGCAGGGGCAAATGTCCAAGATGTACGAGGCGATTGGGGCGAAACGCATCGTGCTCGGTCCTACACCTCCGGCGACGCATAACTTGTGCACCGCGCGCATGAGCGCCGATCCCCGGGATGGTGTGACCAATGGATGGGGCCAGGCGCACGACATCAAGAACCTGTTTATTTCCGATGGCAGCGCCCTGAGCACGCCAGGCGCGGCGAATCCTACGCTGACAATAGTGGCTTTGGCGCTGCGGCAGGCGGAATACATCGCACAGCAGGCGAAGACCGGCAAGATCTAGCACCAGCGTCACCGCGAGAATGAAACCGGGAAATTCCTGACGGATGACCCACACTTTTGAATCGAGGTCCGGCGTCAGCGATCCCAGATACCCGTCTTTCTCCGCTCGGTGACCTTTGTGCTCCGGCCTCTGCGGGCTCTGTGTTAGATTCTTTCCGTTTTCCCGTGAGTATGCGTCCGCAAGCGGTGATGGCGCTTCCGGGAGAGAAGGAGCGAGAATGGCATTCGTTCGGGCGGCGGCGGTGGGTGAGATTCCGGCGGGAACCATCCGCCAGGTAGACGTCGGCGGAAAGGCGATTGCGGTCGCTAACGTGTGTGGGCAGTTCTACGCCATTAACAATACCTGTATGCACCGGGGCGGACCGCTGGGGGATGGACCGTTGGAGGGCAAGATCGTGACCTGCCCCTGGCACGGCTGGCAGTATGACGTGACCACCGGCAAGATCGCCCAGAACCCGGCGGTGGGGGTGGATTGCTACCCGGTCGAGGTACGCGGGGAAGAGATTTACGTTGGCCTAGCCTAAAGGCAGTGTGTAAGTAACTGAAACTAAATAGAGATACGCAGCGTGTCCCGGGGCGGACCATCAGGCCGCTGATCCGACAGGCTCTGGGGGTGAACGCCACGGTAATTTGTCATTATAACTCTCACATTTTGTTTCGCATTTTTGTCGGCTGCCGTGTATAGTGCCGACTCGAAGCCTCGATGGCGATTCCGACCGCGCAACGACACTACTGGATCTTCTCGGCCGACCCGCATCATTATCACTGGGATACGCTTTTCGTTAAGGGCAAGGAAATGTGGCACGGCGCCGAAAGCAAGCCGGACGCCATCCGCGCCCTGAAGCAAGTGCGCAAGGGCGACCGGGTGCTGTGCTATCACTCCGCTCCGGAGCGGTCGCTGTATTCCATCGCCGAAGTCACCCGCGACCCCTATCCCGATCCGCACGATCGCAAAGAGAAGAACCTGGTGGCGGACTTGCGGGCTTTCGAGCGGCTCCCCAGGCAAATAGGGCTGGCTGACCTGCGCGCGAATCCCGCGCTGAAAAAGGTGAAACTGTTGAAGAACGTCCGCGTGCTGATCTCGTCGATCACCGATGTCGAGTATTCCGAAATTCTGAAGATGGCGGGCATTGTGGCTACGCCGGGAATCCCGCTTCCTTAGCGCAGCGCCGCGATGAATTCACTGGGGTGAAACATGAATGTCTTCGGCCGCTCGGGCATCTTGGCCGTCTGCGCCGTGGCGTTCATGACACTTTTTCCGCAAAGCCCGCGTCAGGACACCTTGCTTACGAATATTCCATCGGGAAAGACCCGCGTGCTGGACCTGAGCTACGCGATCAACGACAAGCTGGTGCCCTGGCCGGGGGACAAGCGCTTTTTCGAGGCGCAAGTGAACGCCACGGTGGAGAAAAACGGCTATTTCACGCGCAGTTTCTGGATGCTCGAGCACTACGGCACCCATCTGGACGCACCGATTCATTTCCCGCCAGGCAAGACGCCAGTCGATCAGATTCCTACGAAACAATTGTTCGGACCGGCGGTGGTCATAGGTGCGCGCGCGTCTGTAGCCAAGGATGCGGACTTCCAGCTTCCTGCCTCGCGCGTCGAGGAATGGGAGAAAGATCACGGGCGAATTCCCGAAGGCGCCATCGTGTTGTTGCGGACCGGCTGGGCCACGCGCTGGCCCGATGTCCAGCGCTACCGCAACCAGGACGCGCAAGGGCGAATGCATTTCCCCGGATTTTCCGTCGATGCCGTGAAGTTGCTGATCGAGCGGAAGGTCAGCGGGCTCGGCTGCGATACGTTGAGCGTGGACTACGGCGCTTCCGAGGATTTTGCGGTGCACCACCTTTCGCTGGGAGCAGGGCTCTATCACTTGGAGAATCTCTCGGACTTGAGCGAAGTACCGGAAGCGGGCGCGTTCCTGATTGTGGCGCCGATCAAATTGGAAGGTGGGTCGGGCGGTCCGGTGCGGGTCTTTGCGGTGTTGCCGTGAGCGAGCAGACAATCGCGGAGCGCGGCTAAACATTTTCGAAGCTTTGTTCGTTTCAAGGGGTGAGTTCTCCGCAGCGGCAGGTCCACAAAACAATCCGTTGCCGCGGGGCTTCGACGGGCCGCGTTGCCGGGTGTGTGCGCTGTCCAAGATTTCAGAAAGTTGGTTGGGAGGGAAAATGCGTTTTCGAGTTTCGCTCTTCGTTGCCGTGTTGCTGGCATTTGCCGGGCTGGCCGTCGCGGAGGACGCGCCCTTGCTGGTTCGTTCGCCGACCTTGAGCCGCACCCAGATTGTTTTCGTCTACGGCGGCTACTTGTGGAGCGTACCGCGGGAAGGCGGAGAGGCGCGCCAACTCACTACCGGGGGACACGAAGCGCTCCCGATCTTTTCACCCGATGGGAATTGGGTCGCGTTCACTGGACAGTATGACGGCAACATCGACGCGTACGTCATGCCGGCGGCTGGTGGCGAGCCGCGCAGGCTGACTTGGCATCCGGATGCCGATGTGGCTGTAGGCTGGACCCCGGACAGCAAGCGCGTGCTCTTCCGTTCACCGCGTGAGGCTTACGCCGACATCGATCGCCTGTACACCGTGCCGGTCGAGGGCGGCTGGCCCGAAGTGCTCCCGATGTGGCGCGCGGAGGACGCCTGGTTTTCGCCCGATGGTTCGCGCATCGCCTACGTGCCGAACATCAAGTGGCAGACCGCGTGGAAGCGCTACAAGGGAGGGCAGACCACGCCGATCTACATCGTCAAGCTGAGCGACTTGGCGCTGGAAAGAATACCGCGCGAGAACTCCAACGACTCGCACCCGGTGTGGTTTGGCGACACGGTTTACTTTTTGTCGGACCGCAGCGGAGCGGTCACGCTATTTTCCTACGACACCAAGACGAAGACGGTGAAGCAGGTGGTGGAGAACAAAGGCCTGGACCTGAAATCGGTTTCCGCGGGCCCCGACGCGCTGGTATACGAACAATTCGGCGGCATTTATTTGTTTGACGTGAAGAGTGGGAAGGGGACAAAAGTCGGGATTCACATCTCCGGCGATCTGCCGTCAACTCGGCCGCACTTTGAAAAGGTCCCGGCGGACAAAATTCAGAACGCGGGAATCTCGCCGGCGGGAGCTCGCGCCGTTTTTGAAGCGCGCGGGGAAATACTGACTGTTCCGGCCGAAAAAGGCGATATCCGCAACCTGACGCGCTCCACGGCGGTGGCCGATCGCGATCCCGCATGGTCGCCCGATGGCAAATGGATCGCATATTTCTCGGACGAGTCCGGAGAGTATGCGCTGCACCTGGTCGATCAATCGGGAGTCGGCGCGGTCAAGAAGATCAGCCTCGGCAATCCGCCATCGTTTTTCTACGGGCCGACGTGGTCGCCGGACAGCAAGAAAATCGCGTTTACTGACAAGCGCCTCAATTTTTGGTACGTCGACGTCGACAAGGGCACTCCGATGAAAGTGGATTCCGACAAGTTCGAGGATCCCAGCGTGACGCTCGGCGAAGAATGGTCACCGGACAGCAAGTGGCTGACCTACTCCAAGTTCCTCGAGAATCATCTGCGCGCCATTTTCGTCTACGCGCTGGATACCGGGAAGGCATCGCAAATCACCGATGGGCTGGGCGATGCGCGCTATCCGCTGTTCGACAAGGGCGGCAAGGCGTTGTTTTTCGCCGCGAGCACGGATATGGGGCTTTCGTCGGGATGGCTGGACCTTTCCAGCTACCAGCATCCGGTTCTGCGCAGCGTGTACGCTGCGGTCTTGAAGAAAGGCGACGCCTCTCCCGTTGAGCCGCAAAGCGACGAAGAAAAAATCGCCGACGATAAAAAGGCCGAGGACAAGAAAGCTGCCGATAAGAAGGATGGCGAGAAGAAGACAGACGAAAAAAAGGACGCCGCGGATAAAAGCAAAGAAGGGGACAAGGCGAAAGAGGGAGATAAGAGCAAGGAAGGCGACAAGAAAGAAGAACCGGTCAAAGTGACCATCGACCTCGACGGAATTGGGCAGCGCATCGTTGCCCTGCCCATCAAGCCGGCGAATTACGTCGGCTTGGACGCCGGAAAAGCAGGAACCCTCTTTCTCTCGGAGATACCGGATGTTCCACGTTTCGAGCCGATGACGCCAGTCACCGTCAGCAAGTTCGATCTCAGCACGCGAAAGACCGAGCCGTTCGTCGCCGGGATCAACAGCTTCACGGTGTCGGCGAATGGCGAAAAGGTGCTGTACAAGCAAGGCCCGGGATGGTTCATCGCCGCGACCACCGCCGCGCCAAAGCCAGGCGAGGGTGCGCTCAAGCTGGACGGGTTGGAAGTCTACGTCGATCCGCGCGTGGAATGGAACCAGATGTACCACGAGGTTTGGCGCATCGAGCGCGACTTCCTCTACGACCCCAACCATCACGGGCTCAATCTCGCGGCGGCAGAAAAGAAATACGCTCCGTACCTCAAGGGCGTGGGCGACCGCGGCGATCTTAACTATTTGTTCGAGGAAATGCTGGGAGAAATCACCATCGGGCACATGTTCATCGATGGCGGGGACATTCCCGAAGCCCGCAAAGTGAAGGGCGGCTTGCTCGGCGCCGACTACAAAATCGAAAATGGCCGCTACCGGTTCGCGCGCATCTACAACGGCGAAAACTGGAATCCCGATCTGCGCGCGCCGCTGACCCAGCCCGGCGTGGAAGTGAAAACCGGCGACTACCTCCTGGAAGTGAATGGCGTGGACGTGCGTCCTCCGGCGGACGTCAGCCGTTTCCTGGAAAACACTGCGGATACGCAAATCCGAATCAAAGTGGGCGCCAACCCGGACGGAAAAGACGCGCGAGAAGTTACCGTGGTGCCGGTGGCGAGTGAATTTCCCCTGCGCAACCGCGCCTGGGAAGAAGACAGCCGGCGCAAAGTGGACGAACTCAGCGGCGGAAAGATCGCCTACGTGCACGTGCCCGACACCAACATCGGCGGCTATTTGAATTTCAATCGTTTCTACTTTGCGCAGGTCGGCAAGCAAGCCGCGATTATCGACGAACGCTACAACCATGGCGGACAAATCGCCGACTACATCATCGACGATCTGGAACGGCCGCTGCGGAATTGCGCCATCACCCGCGAGGGAGAAAAATTCTGCTCGCCCCTGGCGCAAATCTACGGACCCAAAACGATGATCATCAACGAGATGTCAGGTTCCGGCGGCGATGCGCTGCCGTGGATGTTCAAGCAAGACAAAGTCGGCCCGCTGGTCGGGACGCGCACCTGGGGCGGCTTGGTCGGCATCTGGGGCTATCCGCCGCTGCTGGATGGCGGATTTGTCACCGCGCCGCGCGGCGCCATTTACGGGCTACGCGGCGATTGGGAAGTGGAAAATCACGGAATCGCGCCGGACATCGAAGTGGAAAACGACCCGGCGTCCGTGGCCGGGGGCCACGACGCGCAACTCGAGAAGGCCGTGCAAGTGACGCTCGACGCGCTGAAGAAGAATCCCGTGGTGATCCCGGATCATCCGGCATATCCGAACTACCATAAAAATTGAGCTTGTCGTTGCATTCGAGTCCGACGACTGTCGTTCGAGGCCGCAAGTGCGGCGCTGTCCGCGGTTGTGGTAGTTTTGATCCGGAACGCTCATGCCTGAACTTCCTGAAGTCGAAACCGTCGCGCGAGGATTGCGGCTCTCAATCTTGGGACGCCGAATCTTGTCGGTCACGCTGGGAAAAACCGACTTCATCGACGACCCCGCCGCGCTCGAACAGCATCTTCCCGGCAGACAGATCGAAGCGGTCGAGCGCTTCGGAAAATTCATGCTGCTGCGCCTCTCCCCGGTGCAAGCTTCCGCAAGCGTCTCCGAAAATGGCGACGCCGCACGCGCCTCTCTACTCGTTCATCTCGGCATGACCGGCCAATTGGCGCCAAGCCCCGCAGCGCAACCCCACGCAAAGCACACCCACGTATGCATGCTGCTGGATGACGGAAGAGAGCTGCGCTACACCGACCCGCGCCGCTTCGGCCGCATGGCCTATCTCACCGAGGCGTCGCTTACCGAGGAACTGACTGCGTTTGGCGCCGATCCGCTCGAAGTCAGCGCGGAAGAGTTCGCGGCCCGCATCGGTTCGCGCAACGCCCGCATCAAAGCGCTGCTGCTCGATCAGAGTGTTCTCCGCGGCGTCGGCAACATCTACGCGGACGAGAGCCTGTGGCGCGCGAAAATTCATCCGGCGCGAGTAGGCGCCGGCCTCAGCAAAAAAGAAATGGCCACGCTGCGCAAAGTGCTCCAAGACATCCTGCAGAAAGCCATCGTCCTCCGAGGCTCATCCATTTCCGATTTTCTTGACGCCAATGGCGAGCCGGGAGAATATCAGCAGCACCATCGAGTGTACGGGCGCGAAGGAAAGCGCTGCTACCGCTGCCGGACGACGATTCGGCGGGTGATCGTGGCGGGGCGCAGCAGTCATTTCTGCCCGAAGTGCCAATCGGTGCCGCGTGGCGGTGGTGGGAAGCGCGGAACTCTGCGGAAAGCAACGCGGAAAAAGTAAGCAGTATTGCGGCCTTCATAATTCTTGCGAAATCAAGCCGCTCATTTTAGAGGAGAACGGATGAATTCACGTCGGGTTGCTGTCCTTGTGCTCGGTGCTGCGATGGCCTGGATCGGAGTGCGAGCGGGCTTCGCGAGGCCTTCGCCGGATGAGAAAAGTTCCTTTGCGCCGGCGGACGCGCAGATTCTCGGCGAGATCCGCGAGCACAGCCAGGTAATGGAAAACCTCGAATATCTTTCAGACAACATCGGGCAGCGCCTGACGGGTTCTCCGCAACTCAAACAAGCCAACGAATGGACCCGCGACAAATTCACGCAATACGGCCTGGCGAACGCCCACCTCGAGCCTTGGACCATCGCGCGTTCCTGGACTCGCGGAACCGCCCGCGCCCGAATCGTTAGCCCCGCCGAGCATCCGCTGACCATCGCGGCGGCTGGTTGGTCGCCCAGCACGCCGGGCGTAGTGCAAGGTCCGGTGGTGTACTTCGACGCCAAGAAAAAAGAAGAGTTCGCGAAGTTCCACGGCAAGTTACAGGGAGCGATCGTCATCTTCCAGGAGCCTGCGAGCTTTTCGCCGCCGTCGCCCGCGGATCCGCAAGCCGCAGTGCTCCGCCCGATGCAAGAGCCCCCTCCGAAAATGGGCGAACCGCCCGCCCCCGATCCGTACGAAGCCATTTTGCAAGCCGCCAAAGAACGCACGGAATTCTTCAAGCAAGAAGGCGTCATCGCGGTGCTGCGCGATTCTGCCAAACCGCACGGCCTGCTCAACATGACCGATGTCAGCATGGAAAAGTACAGCATCGGCCCGATCCCGGCGGCGTTCGTCACCGGCGAGGGCTACCGCATGATTTTCCGCATGCTGAAGCACGGTCCAGTCAAGGTCGAAGTGGAAATGACCAACGCGATTGGCGATAAGCCGGTGGAGGTCTACAACACGGTCGCCGAAATTCGCGGCTCGGAGAAGCCCGACGAAATGGTCATCCTCGGCGCGCATCTCGATTCCTGGGATTTGGGTACCGGTTCAACCGACAACGGCACCGGTTCCATGGCCGTGCTGGAAGCCGCGCGAACCTTGGCCAAACTCAACTTGAAACCCAAGCGCACCATCCGCTTTGTATTGTTCACCGGGGAAGAGCAGGGACTCTACGGCTCGCAGGAATACGTCAAAGCCCACCAGAACGAGTTGGAAAAAGTTTCCGCCGTGCTGGTTCACGACACCGGAACCGGACGCGTCTTGACGCTGGGCCTGCACGACAACTATCAGGATCGCGAATTGGTCGACGAGGTGCTTGCTCCGCTCCACGAGCTAAAACTCCTCGAACCCAGCATGTCCCGCTCTTTTGGCACCGATCATCTGTCCTTCGACGGAGTCGGCGTGCCGGGTTTCTACTGCGTCCAGGAACTCGCGGAATACCGGCTGACGCACCACAGCCAGTCAGACACCTTCGACAAAGTGTGGAAGGACGATTTGAATCAGGGCGCGCAAGTCCTGGCGGCCTGGGCGTACAACACCGCCCAGCTTCCCGCGATGCTGCCGCGCCGGCCGTTGCCGTATAATCCCGCGCCGGACGCGAAGAAGAAAGCCGAAGTGCCCAAGTCCGATCCCATCGCGGATATGGACGCAAAGATTTTGGAACAGGTGAAAGCCGACGAGCCGGAGCTGAAGAAAAATCTCGCCTACTTGGCCGATCGGATCGGTCCGCGATTGACCGGCTCCGCCAAGCTCGATCAGGCCAGCCACTGGACCGAGGAGCAATTCAAAGCCGCGGGACTTTCCAGCGCGCACCTGGAGCCCTGGAGCATCGAGAAAGCCTGGACCCGCGGCACCGCCACCGGGCGCATTGTCACTCCCGCCGAGCAGCTGTTGACGCTGGCCGCCTACGGCTGGTCGCCCAGCACCCCGGGCCCCGTGCGCGGACCAGTTGTCGCCATCAAGGCGGCCAAGCTGGAGGATCTCGATCAATACAAAGGAAAACTCAAAGGCGCCATTGTTTTGGTCGGCCCACCGGGCGACTTGGTTGCTCCGGAAAGTCCGCTGCTCACGCCTTTTGACAAAATGTCCATCCCGCTCGCGCTGCCCAAACCACTAGCGGAAGCGGGCAACCTCGACGAGTACATCAAGATGTCGCGCGGAGCGCTGCGGATGCTCGATAACGAAGGCGCCGCCGCTGTGCTGATGGGCCCGGACAAATGGTATGGACTGGTGAATATTTCCACCACGAACCGCGACTATAAGGAAGGAAAAGTGCCAGCCGCTGCCGTCACTCGCGAAAATCACGAACTGCTCTGGCGCTTGCTGGAGGGTGGCGCGGTGGAGGCCGAGGTCAATATCCAAAATTCCTTCAGCGATAAGCCCGTCGAAGTGTACAACACCGTGGCGGAAATTCGCGGCGCCGAAAAACCGGACGAAATCGTAATCATCGGCGCGCATCTCGACTCTTGGGATCTGGGAACCGGCGCCACCGACAACGGCACCGGCTCGATGGCGGTGCTGGAGGCCGCGCGCGCTCTGCAAAAACTGGCGATTAAGCCCAAGCGCACCATTCGCTTCGTGCTGTTTACCGGCGAAGAACAGGGCCTGAATGGTTCGCGAGCCTATGTTAAGGCTCACAAAGACGAGCTCGGAAAAATCTCGGGCGTGCTGGTCCACGACAGCGGCACCGGCAAAGTGCTAACCGTTGGCCTGATGGCCAATTACGCCGTGCGCGAAACGATGGATCGCGTGCTCTATCCGTTGGCCAAGACCAAAGAAATCGGCCTTAACGAGCCCAGCCTGCGCACCGAGGGCGGATCGGACCACGTGCCTTTTGACGAGGCCGGCGTGCCAGGTTTCTGGTGCGTGCAAGACAACGCCGACTACGACAAGACGCACCATTCGCAGGCAGACACGCTAGATCGCGTGCGCTGGGACGACCTCACAGAGGGCGCGCAAGTCCTGGCGGTATTCGCGTACAACGTCGCACAACTCCCAGAAATGCTCCCGCGAAAACCGGGCAAGCCCAAAAAGGCCGACTAGACAGGCTGCGGAAAAAGTAGCTTCTTTTGGGGGTCGGAGCTTTAGCTCCGACATAAAGTGCTTGCTTTCAATGGGCTTTAGCCCCTGAGGAAACACTCTTAGCGTTTTTCCGCAGCCTGTACAGCCGTACTTTGCGAAGTCGGCCGGAACTTTCCCGGTACGGGCGCAGGATTGCTGCGCCCCAAACGCCCAGGCGTAAAATGTACAGCGAAGTTGCTTGAGGGGTTGCGCAGCAACCGATCGAAAAAATGAGAGCCGTCCTACAAAGAGTGAGCCGTGCCCGTGTAACGGTCGCCGATCGCGTAACCGGCGAAATCGGCGCAGGCCTGATGATCCTGCTCGGCGTCGGCAAAGAAGATACTTCTTCTACCGCCACATCGCTGGCCGAAAAAGCCGCGAACCTACGCATCTTCGAAGACGACCAAGGCAAGATGAACCGTTCGCTGCTGGACGTACAGGGCGCCGCGCTGGTAGTTTCCCAATTTACGCTGTATGGCGACGCCCGCGGCCAGCGCCGGCCCAGTTTCATGGCCGCAGCCCCGCCGGACAAAGCCGTAGCGCTGTATGAGGAATTCAACGCCGCGCTGCGCGGCCTGGGCATCCCGGTGGCAACAGGAATTTTTCAAGCCATGATGTCCGTGGAGCTGGTCAATGAAGGCCCGGTCACAATCCTCCTCGACTCCGACAAAACGTTCTAGCAGCCGTCACACGCAGCGGAGTGCTGAACGCTGGACGAAGGCCGCGGTTCTGGCGGAGCTGAAGAAAGCCGCCGATCCCGAGGTACGCGCAAAGATGGCCTATTTCGGCGTAAACGTGCCGAAGGCTCATGGCATCTCCACGCCTATTCTTCACAAGCTCGCGAAGCACATTGGAAAAGATCAGGAACTTGCCGAAGAACTCTGGGCATCGGGCATTCACGAAGCGCGCATCCTCGCCACGATGATCGGCGAACCGGAAAAAGTTACTGCGGAGCAGATGGATCGCTGGGTCTGCGATTTTGATTCGTGGGATGTTGTGGATTCGGCGTGCTGCTACCTTTACGCGGCGGCCGCTCCGGCGTGGAGCAAGATCGATGCGTGGAGCCGCCGCCCGGAAGAGTTCGTGAAGCGCGCGGCATTTTCCCTGGCGGCGTATTTGAGTTACAAGGACAAAGAAGCGCCTGATGCGCGGTTCGAGAAGTTCCTGCGCGTCATCGGGCGGGAAGCGCAGGACGAGCGGAATTTCGTAAAGAAAGCGGTGAACTGGGCGCTGCGGAATATTGGGAAGAGAAACCTGCGGCTAAATCGCGCAGCAATTCAAGCAGCGGAGCGGATTCGGCGGCAAGACTCGCGAGCAGCGCGATGGATCGCGGCGGATGCATTGCGGGAGTTGAAGGGTGAGGCGGTGCAGAAGCGACTGCGGCGGAAGCGCACGTAATCGATGCCAAAAACGAGCAAGCCATCCAGAGTCAAAATTCGCCGCGCGAGAAGCAGCGACGCTGGGCGCCTGGCTGTACTGTCCGGCGAGTTGGGATACCCGGCGACGCCGGGCGACATGAAAGCGCGACTAAGCCGCCTTAAACCGGCCGGCGACAACGCCGTCTTCGTGGCGGAGAACGACAAGCGCGAAGTGATTGGCTGGCTGCACGTCAGCGTGACGCTTTTGCTGGAGGTTCCACTGCGCGCCGAAGTGAATGGCCTAGTCGTGTCGGAGGGCCACAGGAGCAGAGGAGCGGGGGCGGAATTGCTTCAAGCCGCCGAGCGTTGGGCGCAAAGCAGGAAATGTCTGAGCATGTCGGTTCGCTCCAACGTGATTCGCGACCGAGCCCACAAATTCTACGAGCGTCACGGCTACGAACACTACAAAACGCAGAAGGCATTCCGCAAACCGCTGTAAGTAGCACAGGCACTCCTGCCTGCCCTGAGCCTCGAAGGGCCTGTGCCACCTGTAGCCGCGCCACCGTGAATCCGTTCACCTACGGCACTTGCGGCGAGCTCTCCAGTTCTATCTGAATGATTTCCGGCCAGTCCTTGCCGGTGACGAACAGCCGGTGAGCTTCGTGGTCGTAGGCGATGCCGTTGAGTACATCCTCCTCGCCGTGCTGTTCTTTCTTCGCAAGCGCCGTGAGGTCGATCCATGCCACAACCTGACCCGACCGCGGATCGATGCGTGCGATTCGTGAGGAGTGCCATACGTTGGAGAAAATCTCGCTGTCGATGTATTCCAACTCGTTGAGGTTAGCGACCGCTTCGTCGCCCGCGTACACCTCGATGGTTTTTGTGACGGCGAACGAAGCCGGATCGATGAATCGAAGCGTGTTTGTGCCGTCGCTCAGGATCAAAGACGCGTCGTCGTGCGTGAGGCCCCAGCCTTCGTATTCGTAGTGGAATTCCCCGGTCTGCCGAAAGCTGTCGAGGCCGTAGATGAAACCCTTCTTGGACAACCACGTGAGCTGATAAATCTTCCCGCGAAAAATAGCTAGTCCTTCGCCGAACTCCTGCGCCGGAAGGCTGACCTTCTGGATGACTCTGCCTGTTTCCAAGTTCACCTTCCGCAACGTGGATTGGCCGAGCCTCCCGGTGCTTTCGTAGAGATAGCCGCCGTAATACTCCAGTCCCTGCGTGAAGGCATGCGAGTCGTGCGGGAACGTCTTGACCACCTTCGCGCCGAATACGGGCACTTGGTCTTTCTGTTTTTCGGCCACGGCTGCAGTGGGACCGGAATGCTGGGCATCTCTGCCCTCGGTGGAACCGCAGCCCGCCAGAAAAAAGCCGGTCAGCATCGCGGCGAGCGTTAGACAGGCGGACCGCAAATCCCAGAGCTGTGGATTTCGATTCATTTGGCGCCAGGCAAAGACACTCAAGAAACGCTGCGATTATCACTTGGAACGCCCGAGAAAGCGAAGTGGCCAGGTATATCGCACTACGATATACTAAGGACGTGGCGGCAGAAATCACCACGGAGGAATACCGGGCGCTTGCGGAATTGCGTTATCGGATCCGCCATTTCTTGCGCGAAGGAGACGCCGTCGCGCAAGCCGCGGGGCTGGAGCCGCAGCAATATTTGCTGTTGCTGACCATTCGCGGGCTTCCGGCGGGAGAAGAAGGCACCATTCGCACACTGGCGGATCGCCTGGCGCTGAAACACCACAGCGCCGTGGAACTGATCGACCGCCTGGAAGCCCACGGGTACGTGCGACGCACCCGCGGCCGCGATGACCGGCGTCGCGTGCTGGTCTCGCTGCTCCCCCGCGGAGAGCGCCTGCTTGAGGACGTCGTGCGGCAGCGCATCAACGAGCTGCGGTCGTACGGCCACCAACTAGTCCGCGCCATCGACCAACTGCTCGAGAAAACGAGCAAATCCGGAAGCCGCAATCAAACAATGCGCTCACCATCGGTGCGCCCGCGAGGCAAGCGTGGATAGTGTGGGCAACGACTCCCGAACGGCCGGGCAAGCTTCGCAGCAAATCAGCGTGAAATGGTGGGATCGCCCATCACGGCAGTGGATGGAATTCCTCAAGCGTCGGGAAGAGCAAGTCTTTCTGGCCTTAACCCTGCTGATCGGCGCGCTGGTGGGCGCGACCGTGGTCGCCTTCATCGTGCTGACCGAGCGGTTTGGTGCGCGGGTCGATCCCGCGGGGGCTGACCCGTGGCGGCGGCTGCTGGTGCCGGTGATTGGTTCGCTGGCGATGGGCTACCTGCTGTTCAAGTATTTTCCGGACGCGCGCGGCAGCGGCGTGCCGCAAACCAAGGCCGCGCTGTACGCTCGCGGCGGGCGCATTTCGCTGGGCACCGTTTTCGGAAAATTCTTTTGCACTTCGGCCACGCTGGCCAGCGGGATTCCGCTGGGCCGAGAGGGACCTGCCGTACAAGTCGGAGCCGGGATCGCTTCGGTTTTGGGGCGGAAACTTGGATTAAGCCCGGAAAAAGTGAAAGCGCTGGTGCCGGTGGGAGCTGCTGCGGCCGTGGCGGCGGCCTTTAATACGCCGCTCGCGGCCGTTTTGTTTGCGCTGGAAGAAGTCGTGGGCAATCTGCACGCGCCGGTGCTGGGGTCGGTGGTGCTGGCCTCGGCCACGTCGTGGGCAATGCTGCGTTTATTGTTGGGGAACGATCCGCTGTTCAAGGTTCCGCAATACCAACTCGTAAGTCCCCTGGAATTTGCAGTTTACGCAATCCTGGGCATACTTGGCGGATTGGTCTCCGTGGCTTTCACGAAATTGCTGCTCGCGATTCGGGCGCGATTTCTGCGATTCCCGCGGAAGACGGTGTGGTTTCAGCCGGTGGCCGGCGGGCTGCTTGTGGGCATCATGGGCTGGTTCGTGCCGCAGACTTTGGGCGTGGGCTACAAGTACGTCGGCGACGCCCTGAACGGCAACATGGTGCTGAAAGTAATGATGTTGCTGCTGGTGCTGAAGTTTTTCGCAGTGGTCACCAGCTACGCGTCCGGAAACGCCGGTGGCATTTTCGGTCCCAGCTTGTTTCTGGGGGCGATGCTGGGCGGTATCGTGGGTACCGTGGCGCACCGGTTGCTGCCGGGGTACACGGCGGCACCCGGCGTGTACGCCTTGGTGGGCATGGGAACCGCGTTTGCGGGGATCGTGCGCGCGCCGATGACCTCGGTGGTGATGATTTTCGAGACCACCCGGGACTACGCCATTATCGTGCCGCTGATGATCTCCAACCTGGTGAGTTTCTTCATCTCTTCGAGATTCCAACGGAAGCCGATTTACGAAGTGTTGGCGGAACAGGACGGCATTCATTTGCCGACCGCGGAGACGCGTTCGCAGGACGGGCAGCGGCGGGTGATCCGCGCGATGCGTCCCGCGGCGGAGATTCTGGACGGTGGGATTCCAGTGCGGGAGGCACTCGAAAGGGTGACGACCAGCGCCTTGCGGGCGTGGCCGGTGAGCGGGGCACCCGGCATCGTCGGGATGATCAGCCTAGAGACGCTGCAGAAGGCGGCCGGCGAGGGCGGTGCCGCGCGGGCTTTGCGCGAGTTTCTCGCCCCGGGCGAGTTTCCTCATCTGCATGTCGATCATCCTTTGAGCTTGGCGCTGGAGCGCATGGGGGCTACGCATCTTGATGTGCTGCCGGTGGTTAACCGGGCTGATGTGCATAAGCTCGAAGGTATTGTGACCTTGCAGGATGTGCTGAATGTCTATGGATTTGGCGGGTTTTCTGGACCGGCTTGAGCTTTTCTGGGGTAGTCCCCCTTTCCCCCACCGTGTTTTGTACATCATTATCAAACTAAATGATTTAGGTCGTCGTGTGAAGCGACATTTTATTCTATTGGAGTTAGATGGGCCTCATCCGGCAAATCGCTGCGCCGGCGACGGAGATGGGCGTTACCTGAATTTGTTGTGAGATTTTTTCGATGGGGGCTTGACAGACGAGGTTTGTTGACGTACATTTCCAAATGGTTATGGAACCTGTGGGTTATGGAGCGATGACGGCAGAGCAGTTGGACACCACGTTTGCGGCGCTGGCTGATCCTACGAGGCGGGCGATTTTGGCGCGGTTGGCTTCGGGGGAGGCTTCGGTTGGAGAGTTGGCGGAGCCGTTTGCCATGAGCCAGCCGGCGATTTCCAAGCACCTTAAGGTGCTGGAACGAGCTGGGCTGATTTCACGGGGGCGGGACGCGCAGAGACGACCGCGGCGGTTGGAAGCCCAACGGCTCGCCGAGGCTACCCAGTGGCTGGAGGCTTACCGAGAGATTTGGGAGTCCAACTACCAGCGATTGGACACGCTGCTGGATGAGATGAAGGGCGGGAAGAAGAAGTTGGGACCGATCCAGGGATAGGGCAATGCCATAAGGATAGAGGAGCTGAACCGATCCAGGGATAGGGCAATGCCATAAGGATAGAGGAGCTGAACCGATGACAAATACGGGAACACCGAAGGCGGGATTACAGGTGAGTCTGCACGGGGACCGCGAGATCGTGATGACGCGGGTCTTCCATGCGCCGAGGGCATTGGTGTTTGAGGCTATGACCAAGCCTGAGCTGGTCAAGCAGTGGCTGCTGGGGCCGCCTGGGTGGACTATGCCGGTGTGCGAGATCGATCTGCGCGTGGGCGGCACGTATCGCTACGTGTGGCGCCACACCAACGGGGATGAGATGGGGATGGGCGGGGTGTATCGCGAGGTGGCGATACCGGAGCGAGTGGTGGCCACGGAGAAGTTCGACCAAGCCTGGTACCCGGGCGAGGCGGTGGGCACGCTCCTGCTGTCCGAGCAGGACGGAAAGACCACGATTACGCAGACGGTCCTGTACGAGTCGCGAGAAGCGCGTGACGGGATCTTGAAGAGCGGCATGGAGAGCGGCGTGGCGGCGAGCTACGACCGGCTGGAGGAAGTGCTGGCATCGCAGGGTGCTGGCGAGAGGGAGAAAGGAGCGACCGGGTGATGAGCGAGGCACAGCCTCCGGGACGGATTGGACGAAGCGTCGGTGCGGTGCTGGCCGGCGTTGTTACCGGCGTCGTACCGATTCTCGGAACTGACGTCGTGCTGCACGCGGTCGGTGTGTTCCCGCCCATGGGCCAGTCGATGGAGGGTTACGACGGGGCGCTGCTGTTGGCGACCATTTATCGAACGGTTTACGGGGTGGCGGGAAGCTACGTTACGGCGCGACTGGCGCCGGATCGGCCCATGGGGCATGCGCTAGTGGGCGGGGTTTTGGGTCTGGTGGTCAGCATTGTGGGAGCGGTGGTGACCTGGAACAAGGGACCGGCGTTTGGGCCGCATTGGTATCCCCTGGCGCTCATCGTGTTGGCGATACCGACGGCTTGGGCGGGCGGCAAGCTGCGCTTGATGCAGCTACGGGCCGGCACGGCGGGTTGAAAGAAGAACGCAACGAAAAAACAGCAGAGGAGACTTTATGGGAAAGATTACGCCATTCTTGTGGTTTGACGGCAAGGCCGAAGAAGCGATGAATTTTTACGTTTCGATTTTCAAGAACTCGAAGATCATGAGCATGTCCCGGATGGGACCGGGAGGGCTGGTAACGGGAGGGACCTTCCTGCTCGATGGACAGGAGTTTCATGCGCTCAACGGCGGGCCGCAATTTACCTTTACGCCGGCGATATCGATGTTTGTGAACTGCGAGACGCAGGAGGAAGTGGATGAGCTGTGGGAGAAGTTGTCGGCCGGCGGCGAAAAGGGACGATGCGGGTGGTTGAAGGACAAGTACGGGTTGTCTTGGCAGATTATCCCGTCGGTTTTGGGAAAGATGCTGAAGGGCAAGGATGGCGGGAACTCGAAGAAGGCTTTCGAGGCGATGATGCAGATGAGCAAGATTGAAATTAAGACCTTGCAGGAAGCATACGACCAAAGATAGCGGACCGACTTTAACGTGGACTACGCCAGCTGCCCGATCGGGTTGAGGTGCTGTGGAGATCTTGCAGTGGGAAAGCGGCGCCAAGCCGCCGCACTCCATATTAGAAGCCGCCGCCACCACCGCCGCCGAAGCCGCCGCCGGAGGAGCCGCCACCTCCGCCGCCAAAGCCGGAACCGCCGGAGCTGCGGGGGGCGGAGGCCATGACGCTGCTGGCTTGGGTGGACATGTAGTTGAGGTCGTTGACGAAATAGATGGGGTAGAAATTAGGGCCGTACGAGGAGCCCCGGTACCAGTCTGGAGGCTCCTTCAAAATTCCTTGGAAGGCTTTGCTCCAGTTTTTCTCGACGCCTAGGGCCATGGCGAAGGGCAGGAACTTTTCAAACATTTCCGGGGTCTTGATCATTTTGTTGAAGCGGTCGGACTCCACGTGGACGAGGAAGTCTTCAAAACCGAGGACGCCTTCGAGTGCGCGCGCGCCTTGCTCGGTGTGGGCGGGCATGAACCATCCGAAGCCGGCGATGATCGCACCGGTAAGAATTCCGGCGATGATGAATGCGGGCGGAGCCATGCCCATGCCTGCGGCAAGCTTCAGCCCGCCGAAGACCAGCAGAAAACCCACGACACCGCCTATGCCGAGATACGTGGAGCGCACGGTGTCGGGGCGCTGCTTGTAGTAGCCGTGGGTGACGAGAGAACCGAAGAGGTTGTTCTTGATGCCCGGCAAACTGGTGTAGAAATGGTTCTCGAGACTGGACATCGGGACGGATTCACCCACGGTTCCAGAGCTGAACAGGCCCGCTAGTAGCGTTTGTTCGTGGGGCTTGAGCTTGGCCCATTCCGAGCGGTCCTTGCGGGCGATGAAGTTGTAGTCCTTGTGGTGCATGAGGCCGAGCATGGTGTCTTTCTGATGTTCTTCGATGGTGATGTAGCCGCGGACGGCGAGATCGACGATGGAGGCGGTGATATCGCGCATGTCCGCGGAGTTGTCGACCAGCGTGCCGGCTTCGCCGGGGGTGAGTTGGTCGGGCGGCTCGTATTGCGCGGCAATGGGGCGCAGGCGCGGGTCGCGGCCTTTGGTCCACCAGAGATAGAACATGATAACGAAAGCGAAGACCGGGAGGACCAGCGGCCAATTGCTGCGCAGGAAGAGCGAGATTTTGTCGGCGGCGGTGGGCTCGTGGACGAAACCTTTGTCGAAGGCCACGGCGATGGTAAGGCCTTCGCGAATGCCTAGTGGGTCGCGGGTGTGAATCTCGACGCCGTTGGCGGCCACTTCGGCGTCGGCATCCTGGGCGCGCGAGCGGTACGCGCCGGTGAAGACGTTGGCGCGGATGCCGGTGGTTCCCGTGGGAAGGACGACGCGGGCGCTGGCGGCGTGGATGGGAGCGGTCCATTCGTCGCCGGTAACGTTCCAGTAGAACTCGTCGTGATCCTCGAAAAAGCGCAGGGCGTCGGAGACGGTGTATTCGATGGAGATGGTTTGGGTGGAGTTGTCGGCGTCGGGGAGGTAGATCTTGAGCTTGCGGTAATGGCGCTCGCGGCTGGAGTCGAATTTGAGGGAGTGGCCGGAGCCGTCGGTGACTTGCTTTACGTCGAGAAAGAGGGAGTAGTTGAAGCCTTGCGGGTTGACGTACTCGACCGGGATCGAGCGGTAGAGGCCGTGCCAGTTGGTGCCGAAGAAGTGGGCTTGAATGGTTTCGGTGACGTCGACGGAGCCATCCTTTAGGACCACGACTTCGGAGTGGAAGTTTTCGATGCGGAGTTCGCGGGTGGTGAGGGCGGATACCGGAAGGAAAAGCGCGGCTAGTAGGCTGAACAGAAGAGCCGCGGCGATCATTTTGACGCAGTGGCTACCGCTACCGGGTAGCCTCCCTTGGGGAAAAACCGCACCCTGAAAGGCGCAGGGTGCGGCACCCGAAGACCAAGATCCACCCTGCAAAACCGAGGGTGGGGCATCTTCGCGGAGCGAAATGGAAGCGGGACGCATGGGCGGGCGGCGTCCGGCGGCTATGCCGTGGGAGCCGCGGGGGAGCTGAAACTGACCTTGGGGGCTTCGCGCTCGGCTGGCGCGGACACCTCGAAAAATTCGCGGGGCTTGAAGCCCAGCATGTTGGCGAAAATATTCGTGGGAAATTGCTGGATCTTGGTGTTGAGATCGCGGACGACGGCGTTGTAATAGCGGCGGGCGTTCTGGACGGTGTCCTCGATCTGGGTGAGGGAGTTCTGCAGCGAGGTGAAGCTCTCGATGGCGCGGAGTTGGGGGTAGGCTTCGGAGAGGGCGAAGAGACTTTTCAGGGCGCCGGAGAGCATGTTTTCGGCTTGGGCTTTGTCGCCGGGGCCGGTGGCGGTCATGGCGCGATTGCGGGCGTTGATTACGGCCTCGAGGGTGCCCTTTTCGTGGGCGGCGTAGCCTTTGACGGTTTCGACGAGGTTGGGGATCAGGTCGTAGCGGCGCTTGAGCTGAACGTCAATGTCGGCCCAGGCGTTGTCGCAGGTGACTTTGAGGCGCACCAGGCCGTTGTACATGCCGATCAGGAAAATGATGATCAGGACGAGGGCGCCGAGAATTACCCAGCCAATCATGGGAGGACCTCACGCAAGACAGAATGCATGCCGCTGTGGTGGACGGAGCCAATATACGTGGGGCTGGCGCGGGTGTAAAGCGACGCCGGGCGGCCGGATGGTACGCGAAGGCTTAAGTACCTCTGGTGTATAGTGGCAAAGTAGTTTATACTGCATGGAGTTGTCTTTCAGCTGCCCCTCACGATGCTCTTTAAAACACTGAGTGCTTCGGTGTACGGAATCGACGCCTACCTTGTGGAGGTGGAAGTCGATGTGGGTTCGGCCTACATGAAGGACTTTAACGTGGTCGGCCTGCCGGACAATGCGGTGAAAGAAAGCCGCGAGCGCATCAAAGCCGCGCTGCGCAATTGCAGCTTTGAGTTTCCCTACGGACAGGGCGTGACCATCAATTTGGCGCCCGCGGATGTGCGAAAGGAAGGATCGGCGTTCGATTTGCCGATGGCGCTGGGCTTGGCTGGGTGCATGGGGCATTTTTTCGGCAAGCCCTTGGACAAATGCATGTTCCTGGGGGAACTGTCGCTGGACGGAAGCGTGCGGTCGGTGCGCGGGGCGCTGTCGGCGACGCTGGCGGCGCGGGAGTGTGGGTTGAAGGCCATTGCCGTGCCGGAAGCGAACGCCCGCGAGGCGGCGGTGGTCGAAGGCGTGGACGTGTTTGCGCTGAAGTCGCTGCCGCAGGCGGTGGACTTGGTGAATTCGCCGGAGTCGTTTCAGCCGGTGCGCGTGGATGCGCGGTTGCTGCTTTCAGAGGCGGCGCAGTATGCGGTGGACTTGCGGGACGTTCACGGTCAGCAGGCGGCCAAGCGGGCGCTGGAAGTGGCTTGTGCGGGCGGGCACAACATTTTGTTTATTGGGCCGCCTGGGGCGGGCAAGACCATGCTGGCGAAGCGGATTCCTACGATTTTGCCGCCGATGTCTTTGGAGGAGGCGATTGAGACCACAAGGATCCATAGCGTGGCCGGAGTGTTGGAGGACAGCCGGGGGTTGGTGGGGACGCGGCCGTTTCGGTCGCCGCACCATACGATCAGCGACGCTGGGTTGATCGGCGGGGGAGCGGTGCCGCGGCCTGGGGAAGTGTCGCTGGGACATAACGGCGTGGTGTTTTTGGATGAGTTGCCGGAGTTTCAGCGCAATGTGCTGGAGGTGATGCGGCAGCCCCTGGAAGATGGGTCGGTGACCATTGCGCGCGCGGCGGTGTCTGTGACTTTTCCGGCGCGGTTCATGTTGGCGGCGGCGATGAATCCGTGTCCTTGCGGATATTTTGGCGATCCGACGCGAGAGTGCCACTGCACGCCGCCGATGATCCAGCGGTACGTGTCGAAGATTTCGGGGCCGCTTCTGGATCGCATCGATATTCAGATCGAGGTGCCGGCAGTGAAGTACAAGGAGTTGCGGGCGCCGGCGCCTTCGGAGGATTCGGCGGCGGTGCGGTTGCGGGTGATCGGGGCGCGCGAACGGCAAATGGAACGCTACCGGAACGAGAAGAAAACGTACGCCAATGCGCAGATGATGCCGAAGATGTTGCGGAAGTTTTGTGGGATTTCGGCGGACGGGGAAAAATTGCTGGAGAACGCGATTACACGGCTGGGGTTATCGGCGCGGGCGCACGACCGGATTCTGAAAGTAGCGCGTACGATCGCGGATTTGGAAGGCGTCGAGAATATCGAGCCGAAACACCTGAGCGAGGCGATTCAGTATCGGACGCTCGATCGGTCGTATTGGGCGTAGGCCGGAACAATTTCCAAACAGAAAGAAGCAACGAGAATCTTTGCCTCCACACGGAGGAGTGTGCCGGGGTGGACGCCGGGCGGGGCGAGCCCCGGCCCCTACAAGGGAACAGAGCCGTACGTGTGAACGTAAGGGCGTCGCCGCAGACTCGTGAGTACTTCTAGTGGCCGGCTACGATGACGATGCCTACGGGTCCGTTGCCGGCCGCGGGGAAGGGTGAGCCTGCTAGCGGAGAGAGCATGCCTGTGGCGGAGTTGACGGAAAAGGCGGAAATGTTGTTGTCGAGCTTGTTTACCACGTACAAGAAACTGCCTGTGGGATCGAGCGCCACGCCGAAGGGATGCTGGCCGGTGGCAACGGGGCTGGCAATGGTGGTGAGGGAGCCATTGCTCAGATTGAATGCCGACAACGTATTTGCTCCCACGTTGGCGCCGTAGGCAAATTTTCCCGTCGGATGGGTGACGATCCGGAGGGGATTTACATGGCAGGACGACGAACAGTTGGGCTGCAAGACGGGTAGAGGCCCTAGCGGACGTAGAGCGCCAGTGGTGGGGTCGGCGCTGAAGGGCGAGATGGTGTCTGCTGGAGTGATCGCGTCCGACATGTGGTCGGCCACGTAGACGAACATCCCGTTTGGATCGGCGGTGAGGCCGATCGGGGTGCTGCCGGTGGCGAAGGGGGAACCCGCCACCGCGGCGAGGGCTCCAGTTGTGGCGTCGATGGTGAAGGCGGAGACGGTGCTGGCGCTGGGGCTGGTCACGTAAAGAAACTTGCCCGAGACATCTGTGGTTGCGCCCATGGGTGCAGTGACTCCCGCGAAAGGCGAGCCGGGGACAGGAGTCAGCGCGCCGGTGGCGGCGTCGAATTTAAAGGCGGATATGTCGTTGCTGGCGTTATTCGCTACGAAGAGATTGGCGCTGGAGACGATGGCTACGCCTTCGGGTTGGCCGCCCGCTGGAAACGGCGAGCCAGGCGCGGGCGTCAGCATGCCGGTGGTGCCGTCAATCTGAAATGCCGAAATATTGTTGGAACCGGTGTTGCCCACGAAGAGGAATTTGCCGGAGGCGTCTGCGGCCATGAATTCGGGAGCGCTGCCGGCGGGGAAGGGGCCGCCCATGACGGAAAAAAGCATGCCGGTCTTGGGATCGAGCTCGAAGGCGGAAATCGTGCTAGAGGTGGTGTTCGAGACGAAGGCGAAACTGGCGTGCTGCAGCATGGGTGGCGGCGTGGTGGTGGTCATCGTCATCGAATTGCCCGAACACCCCGCGAACAGGAGCGACAACACCAGTACGGATGCCAGGCTTGCCGGTCTTGCGGATGAAATGGCGAAACGATTTTTCACGGGTGGCCCACAGAACAGTCCTTTAGTAGCTCGCGGCTAGGGTTAGCGAGCTGCCCGCGGCTTCGCGGGGTTGGTGTGTGCGGTAGTGCTGCACGCGGTGGAGCAGCTCACGAAGGCGCTTGCGAGCTTTGTGCAGCTGGGACTTGGAATTGCCGACCGAGCAGCCCAGGATTTCGGCGATCTCGTTGTGCTCGTAGCCGTGCAGATCGTGGAGCAGGAACATGGATTTGTAGCCCTCTGGCAGTTGGGCGATGGCGGCCTGGAGGTTGACGCGGTCAAACACGCCGCCGAGTTGCAGGTCGATGACGCCGATTTCCTTGCGAGGTAGGTCGCTGTCTTCGTCGATGCGGGTGACCTCGTCGAGGGAAGTGGCTAGCGGCCTTTTCTTGCGAAAGCTCATTAGGACCACGTTGGCGGTCAAGCGGTGCAGCCAGGAAGAGAAGGCCGACTCGCCGCGAAAGGTATGGATCTTGCGGAAGAGCTGCAAGAAGGCTTCCTGGGCGAGATCTTCGGCGTCCGTGGGATTGCCGAGCATGCGGAGGCAAAGCGCGTAAACACGCTGGCTATGGAGGCGGTAGATCGCTTCGAAGGCTTCCGCGTCGCCTTGTTGAGCGCGGCGGATGAGTTCGCTCAGGGATGCGCTGTCGGGCTTGAGCTGCTTCGCGTTGACCGGCGCCGGCACGGATGCTTGCCGGTTCTTGCTCGAGAAACGCCCGAGCGGGCGCTGCCGGCGGCTGGGCGTGGCAGTGTCGGCACCCCCGTAGGCGGCAATGGTGCGGTGAGAATTGGTTGCGGTGTTCATGGAACGATCCATCCTTCCTTCCTGGCAAGTAGGATGGCGGAGGGGGCCTCGAGGCATGTCATACGGGGGTCAAAGGAGTGTCATCTTTGTCCACGGCGGGGAGGCGGGAGTTGTGACAGGCGCTGGCACGCGTGCGCGGGAAAATCATATAGTTGACCGCGTCAAGTATATATGTGACTCTAGCATTCAGTGTGAGAGCTGTTTGCGGAGGTGGAGGCCATGTCTCAAAGCAGTCTGGACCCGCGCATCGACATCGTCCGTCGCTTCAACCGCTTCTACACCAGGCAGATTGGCGTGTTGCACGAGGGTTGGCTGAGCAGCCCTTTTTCCCTGACCGAGGCGCGGGTGCTTTACGAACTGGCGCACCGGGAAAAGTCCACCGCGACGGAGGTTGCCAACGAACTGGGGCTGGACGCCGGATACCTTAGCCGCATTCTGAGCGGGTTTGAGAAACACGGACTGGTTGAGAAGACGCCTTCGGAGGCGGACGGACGGCAAACCTTGTTGGCGCTTACGAAGGAAGGGAGCAAAGCGTTTGCGCCGCTGGAGGCGGGCACCATCGAGCAAGTGGGAGCAACGATCGAGGGCCTCGCGGAAAGCGATCGAGGCCGGTTGATCCGGGCGATGCAGACCATCCAGGAGCTGTTGGAGGTTGGCGGGGAATCGACGCGCGCGACCAAGACACCGTACTTGCTTCGGCCGCACCAGTCCGGCGACATGGGCTGGGTGGTGTACCGTCAGGGCGTGTTGTACGCACAGGAATACGGCTACGACGAAACGTTCGAGGCGCTGGCGGCGGAAATCGTCGCGAAGTTTATCCAGCACTATGACGCGAAACGCGAGAGATGCTGGATCGCGGAGCGAGACGGCGAGATCGTTGGATCGGTGTTCCTGGTGGCGGGATCAAAGACAGTGGCCAAGCTCAGGCTGCTGTATGTTGAGCCGGCGGCGCGCGGGTTGGGCATTGGCGGGCGGCTGGTCAGCGAATGCGTGCGATTTGCGCGGCAGGCGGGCTACAGGAAGGTCAAGCTGTGGACGCAGAGCGAACTGGATGCCGCGCGGCACATTTATAAGAAGGCCGGGTTCCATGTCGTGGAGAAAAAGAAGCATCACAGCTTCAGCAAGGATCTTGTGGCGGAAACTTGGGAGCTTGCGCTGTAAATCTCGGTTTCACCCTGTAGGGCGCGCGCCTGCTATGCTCTTCCTTTCGCGCTGGGAGGCGCCATGCAGACCGCAACTGTGAAATGGATTGGCGAGCAGAAATTTGTGGCCATCAGCCCTTCGGGTCACGCGATCACGATCGATTCGGATCGGCAATCCAATAAGGCACCGGGACCGATGGAGTTGCTGCTCCTGGCGTTGGGTGCATGCACGGCGACCGACATCGTTATCGTGCTGGAAAAGAAGCGGCAGAAACTGGAATCGCTGGAAGTGATTTGCTCCGGCGAGCGAGCGGCGGAGCCGCCCACCGTGTGGACCAAGCTGGAAATCCTGTATCGCTTGCGCGGGAAGCTTGACGATGCAGCCGTCAAGCACGCGATCGAGCTCAGCGATGAGAAATACTGCTCGGTTTCGGCGACCCTGAGGAAAACCGCCAAGCTAACCTGGAAGTATGAGATTCTCCCGCCAGGCTCTTGAACGCGCCGCGCGGCGTGCCTTGTCACTTTGCTGCGGCATCACATAGAATTCTTTGAGCTTTCGGAGTCTTGGGGAATTCCAAGGAGCGCTATGTCCCATCGCATCGCGGCCAAGATAAGCGGAGTCGCGGGTTACGTTCCGCCCAAGGTGCTGACCAACGCCGACCTGGAAAAGATGGTGGACACGAATGACGAGTGGATCCGCACGCGCACGGGCATCCGCGAGCGGCATATCGTGGAGAATGGCACGGCCACTTCGGACCTGGCGACCGAGGCTGCCAAGGCGCTGCTGGCGAAAACGGATACCAATCCCGCGGATATCGATCTCATTATCGTAGCCAGCGTTACGCCGGACATGTTTTTTCCGGCCACCGCTTGCCTGGTGCAGGACCGGCTGGGCGCGAAGAAGGCCTGGGGCTTCGATCTTTCCGCGGCCTGTTCGGGTTTCGCCTACGCGCTGACCGTTGGGGCGCAGTTTGTCGGTTCGGGGACGCACAAGAAAGTTCTGGTGATCGGCAGCGACGCGATGAGCACGATCCTGGACTATAAGGACCGCGCGACGTGCGTTTTGTTTGGCGACGGCGCCGGCGCCACTTTGCTGGAACCGGCGCGCGATGGCGAAGGCATTCTGGATTTTTCGCATGACGTCGACGGGTCGGGCGGGCAATCGTTGTACATGCCGGGCGGGGGGTCGCGGAATCCGTCGACACATGAAACCGTCGAGAAAAACATGCATGTGGTTCATCAGGAAGGGTCGCAGGTGTTCAAGTACGCGGTGCGGCGCATGGCCGAAGTTGCGGAGTGCCTGCTGAAACGCAATGGCTTCACGAAAGACGACCTGGCGCTGGTGGTGCCGCATCAAGCGAACTTGCGGATCATTCGCGCGATGCAGGAACGGCTGGGTGTGGACGATTCCAAAGTGATGGTGAATATCGATCGCTACGGCAACACCACCGCGGGCACGATTCCGCTGGGGCTGCGCGATGCCGTGGAGCAGGGTCGCTTGCGAAAAGGCGATCTGGTGCTGCTGGCCGCGGTGGGCGCGGGCTACACCACGGGGGGCGTGCTCTTGCGCTGGGCATACTGACTCTGCGAGTGAGTGGGTTGCTAGAAGAAAAGCTCGGGTGAGACGTGGAAGCGAGCGCTGAGGCGCTTGCTGTGGTTTTTGTTGAGGCCGCGTTTGCCGCTCAGGACCTCGGAAACGATGCTCGGGCCACCGAAGACATCGACGAGGTCTTTTTGTTTGAGACTGTGTCGCTCCATCAAGAATTGTAAAACGGCAAGAGGAGACGAGTGCGGCAGTCGATAGTGTTTCTCCTCAAAATCCTCGAATCAGGAGAGTCCGCGGCGGGCCGGGCGGCGGGAGGAAAGAAATTCCTCATGGAGTAGGCGGGCCAGGCGGGCGTGGTTATGGCGGATGACGCCGTGTTCTTCGAGGAGATTGTCGAGCACCACACAGTAACCGAGCCTCTGCAAGCCCTCGAGATTGACGGCGACCGGTTCGGCGCCTTGGGCGCGATAGCGCTTGGCGACTTCGGGTGAAACGGGTTGGCGGTTGGCGACCACCCAATCGATGACGCGGCGTTCCGTGTGCTGCCGGATGGCACGAAGATGATCAGCGAGCGCATAGACCGATGTTTCGCCGGGCTGAGTCATGAGATTGGCAATATATACGCGCGGGGCCTTGGATTTGGCGATGGCGTTGGCGATTTCCGGGATGAGCAGGTTGGGAAGGATGCTGGTGTAGAGCGAGCCGGGTCCCAGGAGAATCAGGTCAGCTTCGTGAATTGCTTCGATGGCCTTGGGAAGCGGGCGAACAGAGCGCGGAAAGAGCGCCAGTTTTTTGATTGGCGTGCGGCTGGCGGTGATGCGCGTTTCGCCGTGAACGCGGCGGCCGCCTTCCAGGGTGGCTACAAGCGAAACGTTAGAGACCGTCGAAGGGAAGATGCGGCCGCGGATGGCCAGAACCTTGCTGCTGACGCGGACGGCTTCGGCGAAATCGCCGGTGACATGCGTGAGGGCCGCTAGAAACAGGTTGCCGAAATTGTGGCCCACCAGGCCCCGGCCGGCGTGGAAGCGATATTGAAAGAGGCGGCTGAGCAGAGCTTCGTCCTGGGAGAGAGCGACCATACAGTTGCGGATGTCGCCGGGAGGAAGGATGCGATTCTCGCGGCGCAGGCGACCGGAGCTGCCACCATCATCGGTAACAGTGACGATGGCCGTGAGACCGTTGATAGGCTGAAGATTGCTGGCCGGTTCATCGCGGCGGCGGGGCAAAAGTTCTTTGAGGCCGCGAAGAAGGGTGGAGAGTCCGGTGCCGCCGCCGAGAGCGACGACGTTGAAGCCGCGCGAGAGTGGTTTCGACTTGGAGGCGGGTTTCTTCACGGAGCCCCGGGCACTTGTTCATTCTACAGGGAAAGAATTAAACGCACAGATTTCAGCGGCGAACGAGCTAATGATGCGTTGTGGTCGTTCGACGATTCAATATTGTAGATCAGCTGGGAGACGGCGTAAGGTCCGCTCAGCCCGCGGTGCCGTCCTTCTCCGGATAGAGGAGCTCGGTGAAACGCGGATCTTCCTGAAGGAAGGCGAAGTCTTCGTCGTTGCGCGCGTGAAAGCGATTTTCCGCGCGCAGGTCGATAGCGACTTTCAGATTTTTCATCGCGGATTCGGCTTCGCCGGTGAGGCAATCGAGCGCGGCCAGCGCGTAGTGAATGTAGTCGGCCTTGGGCGCGGCTTTGCGAGCCTTATCCAGGCTTTCGCGGGCATCGTCCCAGCGGCCGATGTTCATCATGGCCACGCCGCGCTGATAATGCTCGTCGGCGGTGCGGGGATTTTGCTCGTGGCTGGGCTTCATGCGTTGTTCGGCGATCTTGACGTGCATGCGGGCGCGGTCGGCGAGTTCTTTGCTGGGGCCCTCGAGAACTTTTTCCAGCTCTTGCTTGGCTTTGGCGAATTTCTGCTGGTGAAAAAGCGCCAAGGCTTCGTCATAGAGCTTGAGCTGGGCTTGCACGCGGGGGTCGACCATCTCGACGCCGCCCCGCTGGGGGGGGTGCTGGGGTGTTAAACTCTTTTTCTTCAACGGTTTAGCCTGACTATGCGAAGAGCCCTTGGAGCGATTGGAGGATCGCGAAGAGGATTTATGGGCTTTTGCCATGCCGCGAATGTAGCAGAGGAGATAACGCGCGTCAACGAGCGCCGATAGCACTGGGATAACAGGCATAACGCTTGCGTCACGCCCCTACAGGAGGCTGCTAAATATCCTGCCCAGTAAGTAGTAGAGTCGAGGACACCATAGGTGCGAGCATTCTACATGCGACACCTCCAGGCCTGAAACACTTGGCCTGCCTTTAATGCGTATGCTATAAGTTTCTGCCTAGGACTCGGACTGACGACACGTGCCTTTCATCAATTTTCCTGCCCGCGAAATCAACTGCAAGCTGGTTTACTACGGTCCAGGTCTGGGCGGAAAGACCGCCAACCTGCAGTGGATCTACGACCACACGGGACAAAACCAAAAGGGCAAAATGGTTTCCCTCGCCACGGAGACGGACCGTACCTTGTTTTTTGACTTTTTACCTCTGGATCTGGGGACCGTGCGCGGATTCAAGACCAGGTTCCACCTCTATACCGTGCCTGGGCAGGTGTTCTATGAAGCCAGCCGGAAGCTCATTTTAAAAGGCGCGGATGGCGTGGTGTTCGTCGCGGATTCGCAGGAAGAGCGCCTGGACGCGAATTTCGAAACCATGGAAAACCTGCAGGAACATCTGAAAGAGCACAACCTGAATTTCGAGACGATTCCGTATGTCCTGCAATTGAACAAACGGGATTTGCCGAATGCGCTGTCAGTACCGGAACTGACCAAACAGTTGCAGAAGAAGGGCGAGCCGATCTTAGAGGGAGTCGCGGTTACCGGGCAGGGTGTGTTCGAGACGTTGAAGGAATTGGCGAAGCTGGTGCTGTCGGAGTTGAAAAAGGGCGGGTAGTCTTTGAAGTAAGGACGCGAAGAAACCAACTGCGAATTTCTATACCCTTCAGTACAAACTAAAAGTCACGTCCATCGGAACTGTGAAGGCCACTGGCTGACCGGCTTTATTTGTGGCGGGTTTGAAACGCCATGCCCGAATCGCTCGAAGAGCAATATCTCTAAATTCCGGACCTGCCCCGCGTACTACCTGCACATCCACTATGCGCCCCTCCGCAGAAACGATCAGGCCGAGCAGAATGACAGCCGTGCTGGAGGAGTTAGCGCCGTCCGCCGGACCTCGGAACTGGGGAGGCGGGCACTCCAGACATAGCGCAGGCCGGATGTCTTTCGCTCCCGGCGTAAATGCGACATTGGGGCGTTGCGTGAATGGATACGAACTCAGAGATGCGTAGAAGGGAGACTGATCGATCGCAATTTTGGCTTCGGTGATCACGTTTCCGTCCAACGCCCGTTTGATGGATACGTCGAGGACCAATCGCTGCGCACTGACCTCGACTGTTCCGAGGGCGAATGCGTCGACATGGAGATCGAGTCCGACGCGATTGAGAGTCTCGGTCGAGGTGAGATCGGCCATCGTGAGTTTGTGAACAGCCAGTTTGTGAGGAAATCAAATCAGCGAAGTAGATGCCTTCGGCGGCCGGCGTTCCATCGGGCGACAAGAGGTCCGCGACAACCACCGAGTTGAGTTTACCGTCAGAAATTTTGTGACGCAGATCTTTGCTGAGATCCTCCAGAGGCAAACGAGGCGAAGCGCCGCAAGACGGTGCCAAGAGGAAGACGCCGGCAATCGTTGAAAGCAAAAAGAACGCGGCTAGCAGGTCCGAACCAGCCAACCTAGCTAAAAAGCCGCATCGATAACGGTTCCGGCATGGCATACCGGCTAGGCGAAGTTGGAGAGCGCCGAGGCGTCGGAATCGAAGGTGGGGATAGCTTCGACGAGGCGTGTTACCGTGAGGGCGTCGCGGACGCGGCCGTTGCCGCACACCAGATGCAGTGCGCCGCCTTCGCGGGCCAACTGGATGGAGATGCGCACCAGCGAAGAGATTCCGGAGCTGTCGATCTGCGGGACGCCGTTGAGATTGACGACCACCTTGCGGCCGCCAGCCTGCACGATCGATTGCAGCGCGTCGTTGAGCTGCTCGCTGGACTCTCCGATGGTCAGACGGCCGCGAACTTCCATCAAATGGATGTTGTTCGATTCGCGGACGGCAATCTCCATGGGGACATGCTCGGTCATTCGGTGATCTCTTTCACGGCGTGGTCACGTCCTTCTGTTCGAGCGGCGTTCGTTCCAAGGATAGTGCCTTCAAAATAGTTCCCTAGATATTTTCCAATGAAAGGAGGCGCGTGTCGACCCGGCCGCGGAGAGAAGAGCGTGGCGCGGGCGTTCCGAGGCCGCAGGGCATTATACGACTATGGCGGTTCGGGACAAGTAGGGCCTCAGAGCAGAAACGGATCTGGAAAAGGTGACGTCGGCCGCATGGGCTTGCCAATCGTCGGGGCCGCAAAGCTCTGGCCGACGTTTGGGGCGCTTGGCGTCAACTCGGAGGGAACGATTGACACCCGTGGGGGCTGGACGGAGCTATCCCAGGAACCTTGACTATCGGAAAATTGAATCGGATCGATGCAAATTTCGCAGGATACGGTGTTGCGGCGGCGCGTATAATTCCGCTCGACGAATCGGCGTCCCCCAAAAGTTTCTCTCGCGTGAGTGGGCAGCGGTCGCTATTTGTGTGACCCTGGCGCGGCTGGGGCCAACTCAAACGAACCGGAGCGGACTAAATCATGAGGCGCGTGGGATGGAAGTGTTGTCTTTTCTTCACCCTGGTGCTTATCGGGGTTCCGCTTTCCGCGCAGCAAACTCCTTCCGCCGCAGTGCCCGCCAGTGCCCCTTCCTCGCAAGGCCTTGCGTCTCCGGCCACCCAAGCCGTAAACGATAAACTGAAGGAACTCGATCAGCGGGTGACTGCGGCGCAGTCCGCTGGGGACAACGCCTGGATGCTGGTCAGTGCCGCGTTGGTGTTGCTGATGACCGGCCCGGGCCTGGCGCTGTTCTACGGCGGCTTGGTGCGCCGCAAGAATACGCTGGCGATCATGATGCAGAGCTTCATGCTGATGGCGGTGATTTCCGTGTTGTGGGCACTCGTGGGCTACAGCCTGTGCTTTGGCGGGAGCGGCCCGATCATCGGTGGATTCCAGCACGCGTTCTTGCGCGGCGTTGGCGCCGATCCCAATCCGGACTATGCCGCGACGATTCCTCATGCGACCTGGATGGTGTACCAGCTGATGTTTGCGATTATTACGCCGGCGCTGATCACCGGCGCCACGGCGGAAAGAATGAAATTCAGCGGCACGGTGCTCTTCCTGACGCTGTGGTTTCTGGTGGTCTATGCGCCGCTGGCGCACATGGTGTGGGGCAAGGGCGGGTTTCTGAACGCTTCGCTGGGCGGGAGGTTTCCGACGCTGGATTTCGCGGGCGGGACGGTTGTGCATATCAGTTCGGGAGTTTCCGCGCTGGTGTGCGCGCTGTATCTGGGGAAGAGGACGGGATTCCCGAAGCAGCCCATGCCACCGCACAGCCTGGTGCTCAGTTTTATCGGGGCATGCTTGCTATGGGTCGGCTGGTTCGGATTTAACGCCGGCAGTGCCTTGGCGGCGAGTGCTTTGGCGACGAGCGCGTTCGTGGCCACACACTTTGCGACGGCGGCCGCCGCTGTGAGCTGGAGCGCGGCGGAATGGATAAAGAACGGGCGAGCCAGCGCGCTGGGTGCGATTTCTGGCGCGGTTGCGGGGCTAGTGGCGATTACTCCGGCGGCCGGATTTGTGGGGCCGATGCCGGCATTGGCGATCGGCTTCATCGCAGGATTGGTGTGCTATTTCATGGTCACAAAGGTGAAGGCCATCTTCGGCTACGACGACGCGCTCGACGCGTTCGGCGTGCACGGTGCAGGCGGAACCATCGGAGCACTGCTCACGGGAGTGTTCGCGCAACAGGTCATCAATCCGATTTTTGGCGCGGGTAAGCCTACCGGTGGGCTCGATGGACACTGGGCCCAAGTGGGAAATCAGGTCGTGGGCATACTTATCGCCTGGAGCTTTGCGATTGTGGGAACGCTGGTACTGCTGAAGGTTACGGACATGATCACCGGCCTGCGGGTGACCGAAGAACAGGAGATCGAAGGACTGGACATTACGCAGCACGGGGAAGAGGCATACAACCTGGAGTCATAAGGCGTGCGTAGGGGAGATGCGCCGGCGCCATTGACGCTTGAGGTTCTGTGGGACCCCTGGCCGGTTCGCTGGAACTTATAATCCGCTAGAGTTGAGGCAGCACCAGGGGTTTGCGGTAAGCAACAGCGCGGGAGCAGAGATTTCCATGATGAAACTTGAAGCGATCATTCAGCCCTCGCGGTTCGAATCCGTGAAAGATGCTTTGCGCGAAGCCGGCATCGAAGGCATGACGGTAACCGAAGTACGCGGGCATGGCCGGCAAAAGGGCCACACGGAGGTCTACCGCGGGCGCGAGTATACGGTGGACTTGCTTCCCAAGATCAAACTGGAAATGGTGCTGCCGGATAAGCTGGTGAATACCGTTGTGGACACGATCCTGAAGACCGCCAAGACAGGGAAGATTGGCGACGGTAAGATATTTCTATCTAGGGTTGAAGAAGCAATCCGGATTCGCAACGAGGAGCGCGGCGAGAACGCGCTCTGATGGAAATGACGACCCCAGCACGTCTCGGCTTCCATCCGGTCAAACAACCCTCAGGGACCATGCAAGGCTCTTTGACACCCCTGTCTGTGCTCGGCCCGCAGGCCGACGACGAGCGACAACGTATCCGGCAACAGTTCGATGCGGGTGTGAGTGCGCGCGATACCGTACGTGCTCTGTGCGATCTGGCGGACAAAAACATTCAGCGAGTTTTCGGCGAGGTGATAAGGGTTCACGGTGCTTCTTCCGCGGGTTTTTGCCTGCTGGCGCTGGGCGGATACGGCCGGAAGCTGCTCTTCCCGTACTCGGACTTGGACATTTTGTTTCTCTTTGGAAACGAGAAAGCGGAGCAGGAATTCCGGCCGCTGATTTCGGATTTCTCTCGCACGCTGTGGGACATAGGATTCCGCGTGAGCTCGGCGGGCCGCACCATCGAGGAATGCAAGCGGATTGAAGAAGACAACGCCGAATTTCACCTGGCCCTTCTGGACCGCAGGTTTCTGGCGGGCGACGCCGAACTTTTCGAGAAACTCGACGCCCGGGTGCTGCCCGGGTCGGAAAAACAGGCGCGACCTTTCCTGCTCGCGGAGCTCCACAAGCTCACGAAAGAGCGGCTGTCGCGTTACGGCAACACCATCTTTCACCTCGAGCCCAACGTGAAAGAAGCGCCGGGAGGACTGCGAGACTTCCAGGCGGCCGTCTGGTTGCGTCAGATCGCCGGCGAAAACAAGGAAATACTGAACAGCAGCTCGCTCGAGGATGAATTGGCCGCCGGTGCGGTGGAGTTCCTCAGCGCCATCCGTTGTTTCCTGCACTACAGCAACGCGCGCAACGACAATACGCTGACTTACGAACTGCAAGCGGGCGCGGCGGAGCGCTCTCTGGGAGTTGTGGATGGCGTGCCGCGCAGCGCGGCAGAGTGGATGCGCCTATATTTCCGGCATGCGCGCGCGCTGAACCGGCAACTACTGCGCTACCTGGAAGAGAAGTCCACGACGCCGCAAACGCTGCGGCAGCGATTCTTCAATGCCGCTCGCGGAACAAAGTTCGAGCCCAGCAATGGAAAACCTTTTGCCGTGCGCGACGGTTTGTTTGAGGTGCTCGACCAGCAGGCCATGTCGGACCGCGCGGTGACGTTTTCGCTGTTTACCGAAGCGGCCCGCACGGGCATACCCCTCAGCCGCAGGGCGGAACGCGGCATCGGCTACATCATGAAGCATCCGGAACTCCCGGTGCGCAATGCCGAAGTGACTTGGCCGGTGCTGCGGGAAATTCTGGGTGCGGACTATCCGGGCGTCGCGTTGCGTCCCATGCAGCGGCTCGGGCTGCTCACCGAGATTCTGCCGGAGTTCAGCCGCATCGATTCCCTTGTAGTGCGCGATTTTTATCACCGCTATACGGTGGACGAGCACTCGCTGCGGACCATCGAGCATCTGCAAGAGCTAGCCGATCCGCCGGATGAGCGGGGGACCCACTTCCAGCCGTTGTGGAAGACCGTCGAGCGCCGCGACCTACTGATCCTGTCTTTGCTGCTGCACGACATCGGCAAGGGCATGGCGGTGGAGAACCATGTGACCGGGAGCCTCACCGCGCTAGAGAGCGCGGCGGACCGCCTAAAGCTCTCGACGGAAGAAAGAAACGAAGTACGCTTCCTGATCGGGCACCACCTGGACATGTCCGAAACGATGCAACGCCGCGACATTTTCGACCCGTCGACGGTCTCCGCGTTTGCCTCCACGGCGGTGAACCAGGAGCGGCTGCAGCGGCTCTGCTTGCTGACCTACGCAGACATTCACGCCGTCAACCCCGAGGCGCTCACGCCCTGGAAGGCGGAAATGCTGTGGCAGCTTTTCGTGGCTACCTCGAACCACTTCAGCCGCACGCTGGATACCGACCGGCTGCATGTTTCCGAAGAGTTTTCGTTGCTTGAGCAGGTGCGCAAACAAACCCCTTCGGCCACCGTCAAGGAAATTGAAAGGTTCCTCGAAGGTTTCCCGCGGCGCTATCTCGCCGTGCATTCTCCGGTGGAAATCGCCGCGCATTTCGCGCTGCACCAGAAACTCCGTAGCGAACCCGTGCAGGTGGATTTGCAAGCGACGCGGCACGCGTTTTCCCTGACGATATTGACGGCCGATCGGCCCCGGTTGTTCGCCACCATCGCCGGCGTGCTGGCGGGTTGGGGCATGAACATCATCAAGGCCGACGCGTTTGCCAACGCCGCCGGTATCGTGCTGGACACTTTTCACTTTGCGGACCTGCACCGCACCCTGGAGCTGAACCCCAGCGAGATCGCCAGGTTCCGGCGCAGCTTGGTGGATGTGGTCAACGGTGCGACTCCGCTGGAGCCGCTCCTGAAAGGCCGCGAGAGTGCCAGCCGCGCGCGTCCGTTGAAAGTGGCCGTCGAAACGCGCACCAGCTTCGACGATACTTCGTCGGCGCACAGTACGCTGCTCGAGGTCGTGGCCCAGGACCGCCCGGGGTTGCTCTACGACATGGGTTCGACTCTGGCGCGCCTCGGATGCAACATTGAAGTCGCGCTGATCGATACCGAAGGCCACAAAGCGATTGATGTCTTCTACCTCACCGAACAGGGCAAGAGGCTGCGGGCCGAGAAGCAAGAAGCGCTTCGAGAAGCACTGCAAGGAACCCTCGGATAATTAGGTCCAAATCAACAGGCGTGCGCCACGGGACAGAGTGAAACCCGGCACGATCGGGGCACGCGGCCGGGTTCAAGTGGATGCCGGTTTTGCTCTCACCTTTGGTCCCGCATCAAATCCACAAATGTGAGCCGCATCAGAGCCACCTAGTTGCGCCACGCCTTTTGTCTTTCCTTGTGGAAAAAGCGAAACTCTGAGAGAGTCAAAGGAAAGAAAGCGAAACCATCTACAATCGAGGAGCTTGCATGCTCAGCGAAGAACGCCGTCGCGAAATTTTGGAGCTTCTGCGGAACGAACACCGCGTCCTGGTCCGGGACCTATCCAAACGCTTTCGCACGTCGCTCATCACCATCCGCAAAGATTTGGAGTCTTTGCACAATCAAGGGCTTCTGGAGCGCACGCATGGCGGCGCGCTCCCCATCCGCACTGGGGTATTGGAAGACCAGACCCTCCAGGAAAAGGCGCGCCTGCATGGCCCAGAAAAGATGCGCATCGCGGCTGCGGCAGTGCGTATGGTTCGCAACGGCCAGGTGATCATTCTCGATTCAGGTACGACCACGACCGCCATAGCGCGAGGTTGCCGGCAACTTCGCGGCCTAACAGTAATTACCAACGCAACGAATATTGCAGCGGAGCTTGCCGGCAGCAACGTAGAGGTAATTCTCACGGGCGGCTCATTGCGCAAGAACTCCTTCTCCCTGGTGGGGCCGCTCGCGGAGGAATCGCTTCGCAAGCTCAACGCGGACCTGCTCTTTCTGGCCGTCGACGGGTTTGACGTCAAGTACGGCCTCACCACCCCAAATCAGCTGGAAGCGCGGGTGAACCGCGCCATGTCCGAAGCGGCGCGACGTACGATCGTTGTCTGCGACTCGTCGAAATTCGGCCGGCGCAGCCTGTCCCTCATCATGCCGGTGGCCGCGGTCCACGAAACCATCACGGATCGCGGCATTTCCAAGCACGACCTCGCAGCTCTGCGGAAAGCCGAAGTGGAAGTCTCGCTGGTCTGAACCGGCCAGCCCCCTCCTTAGCAGCCTTGTTACGGAAACTCTTTCCCTTGACTTAGAAACAAATAGTAAGTAAAAGAAGGAAAGCGTAACTAGGTACAGTCCTGCCGCTGGGCAGGTGGGTGGATTCCTTGGAGGCAGAATTATGACCGCCGCGTTCCGCAGGCTGTTTTACATTTCCCTTCTAGTCTTCGTGCTGGCTTCCCAGGGATTTGCGCAATCTACGTACACTGCGCAGCTATCCGGTGTGATCACGGATTCTTCTGGCGGGGTGGTTGCTGGCGCGAAAGTCTCTCTTACAGATGAGGCCACGAATGTGGCCATCACTGCCGTCAGCGATGCACGCGGAACGTATGTTCTCACCGGCCTTCGCCCGAGCTCGTACACCTTGCGCGTCGAGGCCGCCAACTTCGCGACCATCGAGCGCAAGAGCGTCGTTCTTGCCGTGAGTCAACAGGCCACCCTTGACCTAGTCGTGACACCCGGCGAGGTAACGACGAGAGTTACCGTGACGACGCAAGCCCCTCTTCTCGACACGGCAGACGCTTCGCTAGGCACCGACGTGACCAACGAGTACGTTCGCGATATCCCGCTGCCCAATCGCAGCTTCTTTGGATTGGTGTTTCTCGCCGGCGGCGTGACCGAGACCGCCGGACAGGGCACCGAAGATTCCTATCCAGCGGGCACGAACTTCGTGTCGAACGGGCAGCGCAATGCAACGGCGGAAGTGCGAGTAGACGGTGCGCTCACCAGCGCGCCGGAACAAGGAGAAGGGGCAACTACCAACGTTTATTGGCAGCCCTCCGTCGAAATCGTTCAGGAATTCAAAGTCGAGAACAACAGCTTTTCCGCGGAGTTCGGCAACAACGGCGGGACTGTCGTGAATATCGTTCTAAAGGAAGGCGGGAACAAGTTCCATGGCAGCGGGTGGTGGTTTGGCCAGCGTTCCGCGCTGGATGCCAACGAGTTTTTCGCCAACGCCCAAGGCATTCCGAGGCCTGACCACGCGCGTGACCAGTATGGTTTTTCTTTGGGCGGACCCATCAAGAAGGAAAAGACATTTTTCTTCGTGGATTTCGAACGCGTTCGACAGGATGATCCGGTCCACATCGACGCATTCGTGCCGACCGCCGCGGAACGCGCTGGAGACTTTCGCAATACCCAAGTGCTGGACAACAACGGAAATCCGGTTCAGCAGCACATCTTCAATCCCTTTAACGTGGATGCCAACGGCAATCGCGCGGATTTTACGACCCCGAACGTTATTGATCCGGGACTTATAGATCCGATCGGGCAGAAGATCATCAATCTGTATCCGCAACCCACGGTCGCGAACGCCGGTCCGGGAATTCAGAACTTTCACCAAGTCATTCTGTCGAGCACCACTGGATGGCAGTTTGACGTGAAGGTCGATCATCATTTTTCAGAGAAGCACCGGATTTCAGCCCGCGAAAGCTATTTGCATAGCGCGAACGTCATACCCACGATCTTCGGAGATGGGGATTTTCCTCCTTCTGGGGATGGATTGAATTCCACAACCGACGTGCACAACGCCGTCCTCGAAGACAATTGGAGCCCCACTCCTTCGACGGTGTGGACCAACCGTCTCGCCGTCGACCGCGCCGTCTCTCCAGTGAACGAAAACTACCCTAAGGTGTCCTCGGTCTTCGATCAGCCGGGTGACGCGATCCTGACGCAGGCCAATGGTGCGACGCGCTTTCCGACGATCCAGATGGATAACAACGCCACCTCGCTGTTCAACCAGTGCTGTACGGACACGGGATTTGCGCACACTCTAGGCGCCTTCTCCTCTTCGCTGTCGTGGGTAAAAGGACGCCAGGTATGGAAGTTTGGCGGGGAACAGCGGCTCTTCTACAACAATTTTTCCCAGCCGCAAAACCCTACCGGTTTCTTCCATTTTACGCAGGGTGTGACGGAGGGCGTGGTTGGCGCGGGAAATCCTCTTCAGGGCAATTCGTTTGCGAGCCTCCTTCTTGGCTATGGAGACCTCGACTCGCATCTGACGGTCGCGCCGTCGGTCGCCAACAAGTCCAAGGAAACCGCTTTCTATTTTCAGGACGACTGGAAGGTTACGTCGAAGCTGACCTTGAATCTCGGGCTGCGCTACGAGTGGAGCACGCCGTACGACGAACGGCATGACAGGCTTCAGTTTAGCAATTTCACGGGAGACAGCGGGATTTCGCTGCCGTACAACGTTTCCTCGCCCTATCCAGGGGCGCCGGACTTGTTGGACCGCACCGGCGATCTGTTGGGCACCACCATCTTTGCGGGCTCGGGCCGCCGCAATTTGCCCGTGGACCGCAACAATTGGGCGCCGCGCGTCGGCTTTGCTTATGCCATGAACTCGAAAACAGTGATCCGTGGGGGAGCCGGCATCTATTATGGGCTGAATGTGGCGACCAATTTTCAATTCGTAGGTACGAGCTTCGGCAACACCAACAATATCCTGTTCTCGACGGACAATTTTCAGACACGGCTCGCCACGCTCGCTGATCCGTTTAATACGGGATTTGCCTTCCCGGAGGGAAAGGCGTCTGGCCCCCTAGCCCTCTACGGGCTTCCGAACAACAACAGTTTGGACACTACGCCGGCTCGCAACGCCGAAATCTACCAGTGGAACCTTGGTGTACAACACTTGTTCCCAGGCCAAATCGTGATCGGCGTCGACTATTCCGCAAGCCGCAGCACGCATCTTCCGTACAGCTCCTTTTCCGGCACCGCAAATCGCAACTTTTTGCCTTCGTCGATTCGGCAGGAGATTGTTAACCAATACAACGCCTGCCTGGCCCTGGCAGTGCCTCCTGCCGGGGGCTGCGTCACTCCGACGAACGCCTTGAACAATACGGTCGCGAATCCGTTCCAGACGCTCTTCAATACTCAAATCAACTCGCCCACTTCCATTTATGGCAATGCCCAGATCCCGCTCATCAATCTTTTGCGCCCCTTTCCCCAATTTAACGGTCCCTTCAGCGGGCTAACTTTGCTGGGCGCCAGCGCGATATACAATTCGCTGCAGGTGCGTTTCCAGAAGCGGCCTTCGCACTACGTCAGCTTTGAGGGCAACTACACGTTCTCGAAAGCGATAGATAATTCTTCCGCTGGCGCGAATTCCTTTATAACCCCGAGTCTAAGCTCGGGGATCCCTCAGGTATATGACAACCTCAAAGCCGAGCGCTCTATCAGCGCGAACGATGCCCCGCACCGCCTGGTCCTGGCAACCATCGTGGATGTGCCTATCGGCCGCAATCGTTGGATTGGCGGGGAGATGAATCGCGTGCTCGACGGGGTCGTGGGAGGATGGTCTGTTTCTACGATTCTGACTTTCCAGACGGGCACACCCATCAGCCTGGTGATGGATCCCAATTCAGCAAGACTGGCAGACGGCAACCAGCGCCCAGACGTGGTCTGCCCCCAAGTATCCTCCGGAATCAGTTATCACGCCGCAGCGTCCACCGGAGCGTCGGTGTTCAATTTGAATTGCTTCGCAGCTCCTCCCGATCAAGTGCCGGGAAATGCGCCGCGGTACTTCTCAAACCTTCGCAGCGATGGAGTTCACAATACGGACCTTTCCCTAAGCAAAGAGTTTGTGATTCGCGAAGGAATGAAGCTGCAGGTTCGTGGAGAATTCTTCAATTTCACAAACACGCCAAGGTTCAACGTTCCGGGTACGGGATTTGGCAGCACTCAGTTTGGGTTAGTTACCAGCACGCTGGGCACGCCGCGTCACACCCAAGTCGGCGTAAGGTTCGAATTCTAGCTACCATTATGCGAAAACCCTTCTACGCGTTTCTTGTGGCTCTCTTTCTGTCGGCATGCTCCGCATTTGCTCAGGAACCACAGCAGGACTGGACGCACTACGTCCGCATCGGAGCCTACGGCCTTTCTTCCGACAAGACCAGCGCCATCGTTCGCGACGCTCAAGCGAGCCATGTTTTCGGCATCGAAGTCGACAACGACATCCCCGGCCGCTACGAAAGCTTTCTTGACCCCAGCGAAAAGCTCGCTGCTATTCGCTCTGTCGCCGAAAAAGCTCACCAAGCCGGGAACAAGGCGTTCGTGTATATCGCCGGAACGGAGTGCATCACCGCACACGCGGACAAGGCCGCCCATTCTGTCGTGAAGGATCACCCGGAATGGCTGCAGCGCAAACTCACGGGCGAGCCCGCGGTGTTTACCTCCGGCGCGGCCTTCTGGATCAGTCCGGGCGACGAAGACGTATGGATCAGTCCCTACGCCTCAGCCTGGCGAAAGACCTACATGGAGCGGGTCCGCCAAATCGCCGGGACCGGAATCGACGGCATCTATGTCGACATTCCTTATTGGATGACGCACTTCGACGGCTGGGAAGATACCTGGGCAAGCTTCGACGAATTCACTGTCGCGGCGTTCAAGCAACAGACCGGCCTCGACGCCCGGAAAGACCTGAAGCTGGCCGATTTCTCGGATGCCAATTTTCGCAAGTGGATCACCTTCCGCATCGACACGTTCACGGAGTTCATGCGGGAGATCCGCGAAAACGCCCGCTCCGTCAATCCGGCGATCATGGTCATCCCGGAAATCTATCCGGGCATCGAGCAGGAAGCCGTTCGCGTTGGGGCGGACGTCTACGAAATGTACGCCGTCGTGGATGCCATCGCCCACGAGTACGAATTCGGCTCCGGCGACCACATGGCCGCCGGGCGCTCGCAACTCGATTGGTTTCTCTATCAGGCTGGAATGCTCTCCTTCCGCGCGTTTGCGCAAGGCAAAGCGACCTGGCTTCTCAACTACTCCTGGGACGGGGATAAGGGAGTTGATGCACGCGAAGCCATGAAGACTCTGGCCGCTTCGCAACTCACTGCTGGCGTCAATTTCTGGGACGCTCCCGGACATTCGATGGCCGGTTCGAACGACATTGCCACTCGGACGCAAATCTTCGATTGGATCGCGCGCCACGATAAAACTTTCTACCTTCCACGCACTCCGATCAATCCGATCGGGGTCTATTTCTCGCCGGCCAGCCGCAATTTCGATTCCACCCGCTTCCTGGCCTCCTACCGGGGGACGATTTTGATCCTGCTGCAAAATCACCTCGAATTTCAAGTCGTCACTCCCCGCACGCTTTCTGCATTTCGGGGCAGCACCCTCATTCTTCCGGACGTTTCCACTATGGCCGGTGCCGAGCGCGAAGCTTTTCTGGGCTTGCTGGCCCGCGGAGACCGCCTGCTGGTGGCTGGCGCGGATGCCCTCAACGCTCCGCCCTCTCCAAACGTAGTTCACTTTCCAGCATCACCCGGCGTGGCATATCTCGCGGCCTTGGAGAAAGACTTCGCCGCCGCGTCACAATCCATGCCCGCGGAGTTTCTTGCAGCTCTTGCGCCGGCCAACGACCTAGTCGTTACCTCTTCACCCTTTGTGGCCTCCAATACGGCCTCCGTAAACGGTCAGCCTCACGTCTTCCTCGACAACTTTGCCGGCCTTATACCTCATCAGAACCTGAAGCCGTCCCCCGAAACGTCTACGCGCATCACCATACCTGTGTCGCGCAAGAGCCGCCTGCACTTTCTGCCTTTTCTGGGCGACGAGCAGGTCATTGACGGAACACTTTCCGGCGAGCATCGGGTCTTTTCTCTTCCCGCCTTCGATCGCTCCGCGGTTGCGTGGCTTGAGGACACCAAATAGACTTCACCTCGTCTCGGAGAGGAGTTGGATGCTTTCGTCGGGAAAACAAGGCAGATTGCGCGCAGTTGCGAACGATCGTGGCGTCATCGCGGCACTGGCCATCGACCAGCGCAGCGCTCTACGCAAGCTGTTTTCAAAGGCTTCGGGGCAAGCGCCCAAAGACGTTCCCGCCGAGCTGCTGGTTCAATTCAAGGAGCACGTCAGCCGCGTTCTCACGCCGCACGCCAGCGCCATTCTTCTCGATCCCGAATTTGGAATTCCCGCGGCGGCCCAGCGGCACAAAAATACCGGCCTGCTGCTCGCGTACGAGAAAACCGGCTATGACAAAACTGTTCCCGGGCGTCTGCCAAGACTTCTCGACGGCTTTTCCGTCGCGAAGCTCAAGGACGCGGGAGCCGATTGCGTCAAAGTCCTCCTGTACTACTCTCCTTTCAGCGGCACCCAGATCAACGCTACGAAACAAGCCTGGGTCGAGCGCGTTGGCACAGAATGCCTTGCCGCCGATCTGCCGTTCTTTCTGGAACTGGTCAGCTACCACGACGAGATGGACGAAAAGGGCCTGGACTTCGCGCGCCTTAAGCCCGAAGTGGTTACCCGCTCCGTCGAAGAATTCTGCAAAACACGCTACGCGGTGGACGTCCTCAAAGTCGGCGTGCCCGTCAACATGAACTACGTCGAGTCCTCTACCCTTCCGCGTTCGCAAGCAGCCTACTCTCGCGAAGAAGCCCAGGCCCACTTTAGACGCGCGTCGCAAGCCGCCTCGCTCCCGTTTATTTATCTTTCCGAAGGCGTCAGCAACGAGACGTTCGGTGATTCACTTGCCATCGCGGCCGAAGCGGGTTCCGCGTTCTCCGGCGTTCTCTGCGGCCGAGCCATTTGGCAGGAAGGGGTGCCTGTCTTCGTTCACCAGGGAGCCGCCTCTCTGGAGCGCTGGCTGCAAGAAGACGGAGTCCGCAACGTTCAGAATGTCACGGCACGTCTTGCCGCCGCGCACCCCTGGTCCGATAGAATTTCTGCTGTCGTTTCCGGCCGAGGCTAGCGAGTCCGCCACTCCATGTTCATTTGCGTCAGCCCCAATCCGGCCATCGACAAGCGCCTCAAAGTGCCTCGTCTTGCTCCCGGACAAGTCAATCGTGCGTGCACTGCGCAAGCCTTTCCCGGGGGTAAATCCGCTCACGTCGCCATGGTCCTTCGCACTCTGGGCGAATCTCCAGTCTGGACGGGGCTAACAGGCGGTTCGACCGGCCGGGAACTGGTCGCAGGTCTTTCCGCGCTCGGCATCCAAACGCATCCCTGCGACATGGCTCAGCCCACACGCACCAATCTGGAAGTCGTGGAAGATAACGGCAGCGTCACGGAAATTCTGGAGCCCGGCGCCGCCCCATCGGCCGAAGAACTTGACGCCTTCGAGAAGACCTGCGAAGCCTTATTCGCGCAGGGCCGGGAAGAGGCGGTAGTAATTTTTTCCGGAAGCCTTCCCGGGGGCGTTGCTCCGGATTTCTACGCGCGCCTCATCGTGCGCTCTCACCAGTTTGGCTGCCACGCCTTCCTTGACGCCAGCGGCGACCCTCTTTGCCTGGCACTGGCCGCTAAGCCGCAATTTGTGAAGCCCAACCGTGAGGAGGCCGCGCGTCTGCTGGAAACCCCGATCGAATCGCTTTCCGCCGCTTCCGGGGCCATCCGCAAACTCCTGGCTCTTGGTGCACGCGGCGCCGCTCTTACTCTCGGCGGCGAAGGATTACTCTTTTGCCCCGCCGCGGGCGCGCCTATCGTCTTTACCCCGGGGCTCTCTCTTCTGGCGCGTTCCACGGTTGGTTGCGGAGATTCCGCACTCGCTGGATTTGCCCGAGCGTTCGCCCTGCAGTCGTCGCCGGAAGACGCCGTTCGGCTGGCCGCGGCCTGTGCCGCCGCCAATTGCCTTGCCGACTCGCCCGGCGCTGCCCGTTTCGCCGACATCCAGCGATTTCAGAGCCAGATTCTCGTGCAAACGCTCCCGTCCGATCCCTGACCAGCGTCTTGCAGAGTTCTTACTTCTGTGGCAAAGTTATAGTAACGAAAGAAAACGAACTATTTCGTAATGAAGCGTAAATCCGGCAATTCTGGTTGTTCCGTGGGTTCGCTTCGTCGAGGACAAGATGCCAGCTTCCCGCTTGCCCGTGCGTAGTACCCATACGCTCTCAGAAATCCTTTCTCAGCCAGACGTATGGCGCTCTTGCTTGCGCGATCTCTCTGGCAGCAAGGCCTTTCAATCGATTCTCAGCAAAGCCGCCTCCCGCAAGGAATGGCTCTTCGTTGGTTGCGGCACCAGTTTTTACCTGGCGGAGACCGCCGCGAGCTCTTGGACCCTTCTTACTGGCCAGACCGCCAGGGCTCTGCCGGCCTCCGAAGTGCTCCTCTTCCCCCGTTTGGCTCAACTCAAGGCCAAGGATTTGCAGGTCGTGGTCATCTCCCGCTCGGGTCGCACCTCGGAGGCGGTTCGCGCCGCGGAACTGCTGTCGCAGAAATACAGTCTTCCCACCCTCGGAGTCACCTGCGCTTCAGACTCCGAACTGTCTAAGGCCTGCGAATTGACCCTGGTGCTCTCTGCTGCCGATGAAAAAAGCATGGTAATGACCCGATCCTTCACCTCCATACTTCTCGCGCTGCTTCACCTCGCCGCTTCCAACGGCGATGCCGCTGCTTTTACTTCCTCCTTCGAGACCATGGCGGCCTCGCTGGCCTGCCGCATCAGCGCCTTCAACGACCGCGTGGAATCCTTCGTCTCCCAGCACTCCTTCGCGGACTATATCTACCTCGGCCAAGGACCTCTTTTTTCCATCGCTCGCGAAGCGGCGCTCAAGATCACGGAAATGTCCTGCTCGTTTGCTCAGGCCTACCACACGCTGGAATTCCGCCACGGCCCCAAATCTATTGTTGCTCCGCAAACCTGCCTTACCTTCTTTCTAAGTGAATCTGGCGCGGACGCAGAAATCGATGTTCTCGTCGAAATGAAAGAACTCGGGGGCGCCATCATCGCCGTATGCAATCGGGCCACCGAAGCCGTGCGCCGTTCCTCGGATCTTGTGATGGAATTGGAAGCTGGCGTCCCGGAGCTGTTCTTGCTGGCGCCGTTTATCGTTCCCGCGCAGCTTCTTGGTTTCCATACGGGCATCAAGAAAGGCTTCAATCCCGATGAGCCCAAGAACCTGAGTCGCGTTGTGATCCTCGATTAATTCGGTAGAATCGACCGCCACGGTGACTTCGCAGCCTGCATTCGATCTCAGCGTCGTAGGCGAGCTAAACCTCGACCTGGTTCTGTACGGCCTTCCCGAGCATCTTGAACTCGACCGTGAGCACTTGGCTTCCGATCTCCGCCTGACCCTTGGTAGCTCTTCCGCGATCTTCGCCCACAACTTTGCGCTGCTCGGCAACCGAGTCGGCTTCAACTCGGCCATCGGCGACGATCCCCTCGGCGGCCTCTGTCTTACCCGCTTGGCGGAAAGCGGAGCAGACGTTTCGGGTGTTCGAAAGTTCCACGGCAAACAAACCGGCCTCACGGTGATCCTCCCGCGCCCGCAGAAGCGGTTCATCCTCACGTATCTCGGTGTTATGGCCGAGATGCGCTTCGAAGATTTGAACTTAGACCACGTCTTCGCAGCTCGCCATCTCCATCTATCTTCGTTCTTTCTTCAACGCGCTCTCCGTCCTCGCGTCCCGGACCTCTTTCGTCTCGCCAAGCAGGCCGGTCTCTCCACTTCTCTGGATACCAACGACGATCCCGACGACCGGTGGGAGCCCGACGTCCGGGACGTTCTGAAATGGGTGGACGTCCTCCTCCCGAACGAGCACGAAGCTTGCCGGCTAGCCCGTACAGATGATCCACTGCGAGCGACAGAGATCTTGGCGGAAAAGGTTCCTCTAATTGTGATGAAACGCGGAGAACGGGGTGTCCTGGCGCGCCGGGACAGAGAACGATTTGAAGCGCTGCCGCCCAAAACCGAAGCCGTGGACACCATTGGCGCCGGCGACAGCTTCGACGCCGGTTTTCTACATCAATTCATTCGCGGCGCAAAACTCGAAGACTGTCTCCAATTCGGCAATCTCACCGGCGCCTTCTCCACAACCCGCCAGGGTGGCACCGAAGCATTTCGCGATGCAGTGCATCGCAGAGCGTTTCTCTCGCGCTAGAGGATTTCTTTCCCAAGCTCTTTTTTACTGTGCTTGCACCAGCATGCTTCCCGTGAATTCCACCTTCAGTTTTGCCGTCGGCCCGGCAACCTCGCCGTAGTCTTTTCCGTTCACGTAGTCCGTCACGCGATACGTTTTGTTGCTTAGCCCGCGTAGCTCTACCTCTCCGTTCCATTTTCCTGAACTGCCGCCGGTTTTTCGCACTGGCTCGGGCGCGTAAAAAGCGTAGTACATCGTTCTGTTCTTCTCGATGGCATAGGCTTCCGGCGAATCGTAGCCGTAAACGTACAAATCCAGAAAATTGCCTTTCGAAAGCATTTTCTCGTTATAGAGCGCGATCCACTTCTTCCAATGCGCCTCTTTCTCTTTGGTCAGATACACGTTCTTAAGTTTTGGGCTGTAGTCCGGCCAGGTAAACTTTGTTCCCAGCACGCCGCCTGTTCCCAGCGTAGAAGCGAAATCATCACCCACGTCCTGCTCGTTCCCGGTATTCGCCCCGGATATTCGTGTCAGTTCTACGTGGTCCCCATAAATCGCGGCGTTCGGTCCCAACAGCGCCTTGTACATCTTCATCCGCCGCCGCACTTGCACGGATCCCACCGGATCTGCGGTAACCGCCTGGTCCATGTATCGCAGCCAGGCGAGGCTTGGCGGCGTTCCGCAAGGGCAGCTTTGGGTCACGCTGTCTGCCTTGAGCGCCCGGGTCGTCTCGAAAATTGTTTTGTACACCTCGCCCATCGCGTACACGGAATCCAGCGGCGATTTGTGATGGTGCTTGGGGTTGTAACACTTCGGAGTAGCGTAAATGTTATCCAGCTTGTGTCCGTCAAAATCCCAGTCGCGAATGAACCGCTCCGTGACCTTCTTGTAGTACTCCCGCACCTCTGGCACCGCAGGACACAAACTCGCCAAATTGCGCGTCATTCGTGCCGCCTGCCCTTTTTCATCCAGAATCAGCCAGTCTGGATGCTCCTTCACCACGTCCGACATCACGTACTTGTGATCGCCGTACTTATACTTCCCATCTTCCACCGCTAGCGGCAGCCACCAGATCTGCACTTTCATGCCCTGCGCGTGGAAATCTTTCACCATCTTTTGAATGGCGTCCCCGCCAAACGTATCCGTCCTGGGTTGCCAGTCGCCGTAATTGTTGAACCACCGGTCATCCAACGTTGCCCAGTGAATCCCCAAATCTTTCAGCTTCGGAATGGTGTCCGTCATCTGCTTCGGCGTGACGTCCGATTCGTATCCCCATCCGCACCAGCTCACCGCGTAATTTTCGTCATTGTTCTTCGGCCGGGTAAGGCCCTCACGTTCCACGGCCAGGGACCACAAGCTCAAGGGTTCGTAATAATCCCCTCGGTACACCGCGACAAAGGTTCGTGGTGTCGAAAAACTCTCTCCTGGTTTCAGCGTCACGTCCGCTGGGATTGTCACTCCCGTTTCCACCCGTCCGTCCGCCGTCGTCTGTGTTGGAATCGAGACGGTCAAAGGCAGCGTTTCGATGTGACCGATCGCCAGCCCCGTGTTACGCGTCCAAAACGCCACCACGGGCACGCCGCCGCCCACCCTTCCCAGGTCGTCCTTTGTTTCTACGGGTGCTCCAAACGGATTCTCCTGCGAAAACTTCGCCGGGATCGCCAGCACATCATCCTTGCCCCATTTCAGGCTCGATCCGAAGAATGCCCACATCTCGTGCGCCTTCGCCCCGCTGTCCGCGAGCGTCGCATTCAGGTGGTGTTTCTGAAGTTCAACACTCTTCAGCGCCACGTCCGTTCCGCCAGAGTTCTTGTAAGTAGCCGAGAGAAGCGCAAGGGAAGGAAAGTCGTCATACACCTCGACTGTCAGCACTTCGTCCAAGCCCGTGCTCGCGCTGTGCCCTTTCACTTCCACGTGTTTGCCGATTTTCCCCAGCTTTCCGTTCGCTTCGCGAATCTCCGCGTGGCTTAAATCGCGCACAAAGTCCCCGATGGCCTGGCTTCCGCTCTTGGCCACAATCTCGCCATTCGGACCGGCCTCATCCATTGTCGCGGTCGTGGCTCCGTCCTTCCGCGAAGCAAGCAAATTTCCGTGTGCCGTCAGCACAAACTCCGCCTGCGACGTCTTCAAATGAATCCCGTCCGCTTGGCTTTCCACCACATCGGCCGAAGCCTGTGGCGCAGCGGCCGGCGTCGTCTTGGTCTCGTCCTGCTTGCATCCAGCAAACGCGCTCGCTATCGCGGCGGCCACCAAGCACAGTCGCGCAACCCTCAATCTCCCCAAATCCCGCATGGCTATTTCTCCCCGCGATACGTCGCAAAAATCTTCTCCGCATTACCGTGGTACACCTTCTCCAGAATCTTGTCCGGCAACGCCATTCCGTAAATCATCCACCGGCCCTGCCCCGGATATCCCCAGTACGGAAAATATTCGTCGTTGGTCTCCAACCACCGGAAATAATTGGCGTACATTTCCGGAACCGGCTCCGCGTCCGTTCCAAACAAAATCCGGTCCTGAAACTCGTCAAAAAACTGCGCCGCGCGCCTCGGCTCTCGCCCCAACTCCGCCTCCCGCGCCCCGAATTCCACATACATATTGGGGTATTTCTTCAGCCAACCCGAAACCACATCCAGATTCTCCGGCCAGTTCGCCACATGCAGCGCCACGAAAGTGGTATTCGGATGTTTCGCAAAAACGTGATTTCTCTGTTCCAGCAGCGTCTGCTTATCCGGAATCCCCGGGCCATAGAAACTCCAGGACGGGTTGTGCATCAACTCCTCATAGCGTTCGTTGTTCTTGTCCGTCGGCGTGAAGAACGCCTCGGGGTCTGTCGAGTGGATCGCCACGGGAATCTTCAACTTCCCGCACTCTTCCCACACCGGATCCATTCGCGGATCGTCAATCGCCACCAGCTTTCCGCTCTTGTCCTTCACCCCCAGGCCCCAGTCCTTCAATACCTTCAAGCCCCGCGCCCCGCGCTTCACCGCGTCGTCCAGTTGCGCCACCATCTCCGCGCTGAAGTTCGGATCGTCAATCTTGCTCCAATCCATCTGCGCGAAAACCACAAACCGGTCCGGGTACGGCTTCACCATCTTGTCCAGCACCGACTGCAGCTTCTCGCCCCACATTCCCGTCAGGATGACCACCTTCCTGACATTCGCCCGGTCCATTCCACTGACCACTTCCGCCGCCGGCACTTCCTCTCCGTGGACTCCGCCCGGATCGTTCACGTGGTTGTGAACGTCAATTACGTAGTACTTCGCCCGCGGCACGTCATGGGCCTTCACGTGCACCATCGGCTTGGGGTCCCAGTCCTTCAGCAGCAACGTCATGCGTTTCGCGGCCTCAGGATCTTCGCGGTACTGAATGTCTTGTCCGCGGGCCAGAGGCGATCGCGTAGCTATTAGCGCGATAAACGCCGCGATTCTTGCCAGCCGTCGCAGATTGCTCCTGCTCTTCCGCATCCCCGCCTCCGCACCCGACCGCGATTGTCGACCTTTGTTCCGCAGCAGGGAGTGTACTTCTAAACGAAGGAAAACGAAATAAAAAGAAGTAAAACGAATAGTCCAACGGTTCGCTCATAGGCGTAAATGGACCGTTTGAGCACAAGAGCAAGGCAGAGGACAGAGCGCACTCGCGGGTGGCGGGCGAGTTTCTAGGAACGCGTAAATCACCTTAAGTGCTACCGACGTCGAGGTTGCGACGGCCAAGGGGAAAAGTGGAAAATCGCAACGCGGCAAGGCCAACGCGTGGCGAGAACCTTAGCATGACAACAGAAATTCTAAGCGCGGGCAGTTCTTGGTCTTAGAGAGCTGAGGTGCTATCGAGAGGTTGAGCGGGCCGTAGGTTTCTCAGTGGACCGGGGGAGTCGGAGGGCCGCCGGGGAACTGCAAGCGGCCCTCCGTTGGGGTGAAGATCAGAAACTGATTCGTGCGGTTAGTTGCACGGCGCGCGGCCCCGCGCCCTCCGCCGTCTGCAGGCCGGTCAAGGTGCCGAATCCGGCAGTGTCCACGGCCACACTCGGTGGCTCGTAGTTTCGGTGGTTCAGCAAGTTTGCCACTTCGGCGCCAAACTGGAGTCTGGCGCTCTCACCAAACTTAACGGTCTTGATGAGCGACATCGAAACGGCCCGGGTACCAGGCCCGACAAGACTTCCGACGGCGGCGTTTCCGAAGCGGCCGATGGTAGAGAAGCTGCCGTCGGGATTGAGCCCCGGTGTGGTGAAAGCAGCGGGATTGAAGAACAGGCCAGGACTTTTGGCGTAGGGAGAAGCACCTGGAACGATATCGGCACGGCCTGTGCCAACGGTGTTGAAAATGCCGGTTCCGGCGGAGTCATTGCTGGATTGAGTGGGCGTCAAGAATGGGCCGCTTTGCACGACGATTACCCCAGCGAGCTCCCATCCACCGAGCAGGCCATCCACGAGACGGTTGCTGCCGCTGAGGAACTTCTTGCCTTGGCCGACCGGCAGCTCATAAAGATAGGTGGTCAGAAAGCGGTGACGCCGATCGTAGATGACGTTTCCATAGTCGAGACCGGGATGAAACCGATCGGTGACGAAATTTCCACCGGCACCGACGAACTGAGTGGGATCCGAGCCGCCCTCGTCCGACAGATCTCTGGTGAAAGAATAGCTGCTTTGAAACTGCAGGCCGTTGGAGAAGCGCTTGGTTACTTCGGCGGTCAAGTTGTTGTAGTTGCTGACCGAGCCGTTGTGCACGCTCTGCAGCACGGCCCAAAGGGGAAAGGGGCGGCCGCCATAAGCGGTGCTGTATCCCACGGTGTTCGCGGGCACCTGATTCAAGTCCACCATCGTTTCGAGGTTGGAGCCGTGGCTGCCGGTATACGAGAGGCGCAGACCGGTCGAGTAACCCAGATCACGCTCAAATGTCAGGTTCCATTGCTGGACGGAGGGATCCGTGTAGTGAACGGGAAACGCGAAATAGAATCCTTGTGTGCCGGATCCCGGAGCGCCGCTGCCGCTGAAGGGGCTGGGGAAGGCCAGGGCGGCCTGTCCCGTGCCGCTAAAGCTTTGGTTGAACTGAGAGACGCTACTGGCGCTCACTGCCCAGCCGGATACGAGCGAGAAGCCTAAAGGAGACTCGATGAACTTGCCGTATCCCCCTCGAATAACTGTTTTATCGTTGTGAAAGGGGCGCCAAGCGAATCCGATGCGCGGGCCAAAGTCGGTCCTGTCCGTATAACGAAGGGTACCGGGAACTCCGGCCTGCTGGGCGGTCAGAATCGGCGTGGGCGCGATGGAAGCCGCGAAGGCCGGGGAGGTAAGCGCGAGACCCGCGGCGTTTGGCACAACGACTGCCCCTTGGAAAGCAACGCCGTTTGCGGTCCCGCTGTAGTTGGGCAGGAAGTCCGCGGTGTTGTACTTCACGTCTTTGAGAGGTGGATGCAACTCGTAGCGCAAGCCAAAGTTGATCGTAAGTGTTGAAGAAACTTTCCAGTCATCCTGTGCGAAAACGGCATACGAATAGCCGAGACCATTCATCGCCGGAGCGTTGGTCTGGGATACGAAAGTGGAATCCGGATAGCCGAGAAGAAAAGCCGTGTACGGGTCGCCTACGGCCGGTGGGAGGCCGCTGACACTTGGGCTGTTGCCATTAATGTCGTTGCTGGTCACGCTGCCATTGAACTGGTATTGACCCAAGAACTGATTGCCAAACACGTTGTCGTCGTGATCGGTCATGCGCCGGAAGTCTCCGCCGAACTTAAAGGTGTGTTTCTGTTTGGTCCAAGTCAGGGTGTCGAGAATCTGGAAGATGTCGCTGCGCTGCTTGGAGGGGTTGGCCCCGCCGGTTTCTTGGAAGCCGGTGATCTGGATGTTGGGCACAGCGGCGACGTTCGGGATTGCGGGCAAGCCGGTAAGACCGGTCTGCGCGATGATTTGGGAAGCATTCACGCCAAAAGTCGTCAGCAGGTGCAAATTATTAAAGCCCGCGCGCAATTCATTGATAAGCGAGGGCTTTATTACGTAGTTGTAAGCGGCCGTAAGCCCGGTGTCCTGTTCCGGAACGTGAAACGCACCAATCGAAGGCGATCCGCTGGTGGCGCAAAAGCCCGAGCAGCCCTGTATAGGAGCCTCGGTCACCTGCCTGTTCTTGTAGGTAAGCCGCACATACGCCGTTTGTTTCGAAGTGATATTTTGGTCCAGGCGGAGATCGCCTTGGTTGCTGGAAACGGGCGAAGCGAAATTGTCCTGATAGTTGTTTACGAAGTTGTCCGCGGCTCCAATATTCTGGCGCGGCAAAAGAAAATTCAATATGTTCGCGGACGTCGGTGAAATTGGCACGGAATTACACGGAATGGGTGTCCCGTTCGGCTGGAAGATGCTCGTCCCGCCAAGATAAGTGCACAGGTCGGCATTTGCCGTCTGCACGCCGTTGACGATTCCCCGCATGTTGTCGGAAGGGACGCTGATGAGCTGCGGGGTGGATTTCTGCAAACGGAGGGCCTCATAGCTCAAGAAGAAAAACGTTTTGTCACGGCCATTGTAGAGTTTCGGAATTCGAATCGGCCCGCCAAAATAACCGCCGAAATCGTTCATCACCAGTTTCGGTTTCGATAGTGCGAAGGGATTCCCGGCGTCCAAGGCCGCATCCTGGTGATTCTCAAAGATGCCGCCGTGGAAGGTGTTGGTACCGCTTTTGGAAATCGTTGTAACATCGCTGACGCCGCTGAACTCCGCGTTGTTATTGGTTTCGCTGACCCTGATTTCCGCGATGGAATTGAAGGAAGGAAAGAGTTCATTCAGAGGGCCGCTGTTCTCCACGCTGACGCTGCTGATTCCGTCGATCGTATAAGACATCAGGGCCGGCGTTGTTCCCGCCACGACAAGATTATTGTTATCGTCGGTTTGCACCCCAGGCTGCGTCGTTAGCGTCGAAATTGGGCTCGTCGAGCCCGAAACGCCGCGGGAATAAATGGCGACGGGGAGATCGACGAGCTCTTTGCCGGTCTTGGTTTCGGCCAAATTCGAGACATCCGTGGTCACCACCGCGCCGCTCGTTTCTTCTACCATAACGGTCTGAGCTTGCGATGCCACTTTGACGGTCGCGTCCACGCGCTTTGTTTCCCGCGATTGTAGATCCAAGGTTGGGAACTCCATTTTTTGAAATCCCGTTGCCGCTACCGTCAAGTCATAGGCGCCTGCATCCAAATTGGTGAACGCATAGGAACCGGTCTGGTCGGTAACAGCCGTCCGCGCTGCGGACGTGCCCTTGTTTACGAGCGTTAAATTCACGCCGACGATTACTTCATTCGCAGGGTCTCGCACCGTTCCGATAATGCTTCCAAACGTGGACTGTCCCAGAGCGGGCTCAGCGCACACGAAAAAAATAAATGCCGCCAGCGGCATAAAAAACAGCAACCGAGTCATCTGCGCCATTCGTGGCTGTGGTCCCGTGCATTGTTTACTGTCCGACATGTTCTGCCTCCATCTTCCCGAAGAGCTCGTACTTGCCAACGAAACGTGGGTTCGCCGCAGAGCCAAAAGCGCGTCTGAAGGAAAGAAACTCCACGCGAGCGAAGGAACTCGCTAGGAACTTCGTTTCTTTGTCCAGTGATCTGCTCGTCTTAGAGCTTAGGAAATCGTTGCGTGGACACGACGGAGTGCCACTTGCGTCTTTCTGGGTTCGCCGAGCGCGTTTGCTTCTGGTTGCTAGTTCACCCGGAAAGCTCCGGAAGCGCCTATTTTGCGATTCCGAAAAGTTGCCGAGTATCTTTTCGTTTCGATGGTAAATGCAAACGCAAAATTTCAATCGCAAGCATCGTCAAATGCGCCGCAGTCGTAAGTACGCGATGGTATTGGTCCTGGAAATCACCCAAGGCGCTCCCGTTTACGGGCACCGGGCCGCAGGGTTGCGGACACTCAGGAACGTTCTTGGTAGTCTTTGCCCTGGCACCCCGGCGAGCCAGCAAAAAAGTTGCGCAAAAGAAAAAAGAAACATTTACAATCGGTCGCATTGGTTTTTTGCGCTTGTGTTTCCGCGCGAAACGAAGAGTATGCGGGGCAACGTTTTTGTTTGCCCGGTAGGAGGCTAGGTGACCGATTGCGCCCGAAGTCGCCGTCACCAAGCGCCCCAAGCCCGAATCGCTGAAATCGCAAGGCCGGATGTAGGATCGGAAAGGATGAGCAATGGCGCGGCGTGACCGTGGTACGTCCCTGCATGGCAGTACGACAGCTCTACTTCTCCTTTTATTGTTATCGTTTTCTTCGTGCGCCGTTTTTTCGCAGGAGTCGCAGCCGGCGTCCAATGCCAAGCCAACTGCTCCACCCGAAGAAGGCTTCCCTGTCAGAGACGCAGGCACCCTAAGTAAGTGCAGTGGGTGCCACGCGCCGGACGTTAAGGGCAACATGTCGCGCATCTCGTGGATTCGCACCACTCCCGAAGGCTGGGAAGAAGCCATCAAGCGAATGGTCCGGCTGCACGGCGTTGCGCTCGAACCCGACGACGCCCGCAAGATTCTTCGCTACCTTAGCGACGAGCAGGGACTCGCGCCGGAAGAGGCCAAGCCCGTTGAATATTTCCCAGAGCATCGCATGGTGGACGAGAAAGTTCCCAACGAGGAAGTCACGCGCTCCTGTGTGGCGTGTCACGCTCTGGCCAAGCCGCTGTCGTGGCGGCGCAGTGCGGAAGAGTGGAAGTTGCTGGTCAACACTCACATCGCGTTTTTTCCTTGGGTCGACAGCCTTAATTTTCAGCGGCCTCCACATCGCCCAGGTGAACCTCCACCGCCTCCGGGAACGGACCTGCGGCCTCCGGTCGAGCAGGCGCTGGCGTTCCTGGCACAAAGTGGTTCGCTGCATTCCCCGGAATGGGCCGAGTGGCACGCCAGCATGCGGCCGCCAAAACTCAGCGGACATTGGCTGGTCGCGGGCAGCCAACCGGGCAGAGGAAAATTTTATGGCTCAATGGACGTCGAAGCAGTTTCGTCCGGCGAGAGCTTTTCGACCAAAACGAAACTGGTATATGTCAAAGATGATTTCGTGCTGACGGAAGCCGGCAAGTCGCTGGTGTACACGGGCTACGCCTGGCGCGGACGATCGAACGCGGACAAGCCTGGTGCGACACCCAACGATCCCAGCGCCATGCGCGAAGTGATGATGCTCTCGCGCGATCAATCGCAGCTCGAGGGCCGCTGGTTCTGGGGTGCGTATCAGGAATTCGGTATGGACGTGAAGATGCGGAGAGCCACGGCAGGCCCGACCGTATTGGGAGTTGATGTCTACTCCCTGAAATCCGGCACGACGGGTGGCGAGGTTCGCATCTACGGCGATCATTTCCCGGCGGACATCTCCGTGGCAGGTCTCGATCTGGGCACCGGCGTGACAGTGAAAAAACTCATTAGCCACACTCCGGAGACGATCAAAGTGAGTGTTGACGTGAGTAGTGGAGCGACTCCCGGTAAACGGGACGTGGCCGTCCGGAATGTCGTTGCCCCTGCGGCGTTCGCGGTCTACGATCACATTGATTACTTGAAGGTGTCGCCGCAGACGCCTTTGTCGCATCTCGGGAGTGAGCCGCACGCCAAGGGCTACTCCCAATTCGACGCGATTGCCTACGCCAATGGCCCGGACGGCAAGGAAGGCACCGCCGACGACATCGAACTGGGCCCGGTCAGCGCCAAGTGGTCGCTTGAAGAATTTGTCGCGACGATTGGCGACGACGACGTCGATTTCGTCGGAAACCTCGATCCGGCCAGCGGGCTGTTCACGCCCGCGCTGGATGGCCCGAACCCCAAGCGAAAATTCTCTCGCAACAATTACGGAGACGTGTGGGTGGTGGCCACTTTTAAACCCGCCGGATCGGATCACTCCGTGACCGGCCGCAGCTATTTGATCGTGGCCGTTCCTCAATATATGCGCTGGGATCAACCGGAGGTAGCGCAGTGACACTTTATTCGATGGGTGAGTCCCACAGATTCCGCGGAGGTGCTAGCGATTTTCTGTACCTGGTGCCGAGCGGAGGCATTTTCGCGCTCGACTCCCTCTCTTCGGAGGTGTTGGATGCGATGGCGACCGGCCCGCTCGGCCGGGAGCAGCTGATTGGAGGAGTTTCCCAGAAACTAGATTGCGCTCCGCGGGATGTAGCGGAGTGTGTCCAGGAACTCGTTCAGGTGCGCGCCCTTCGCGACGGTGTTGCCCAGCTAAACGACAAACCGCAGCCCCTACCTGACCATTTTCCGCTGCAAACGCTGGTGCTTAATGTCACCAATCAATGCAATCTGTCCTGCCAATACTGTTACGAATTCGGCGAAGACAAAATCGCCACCCCCGAAGGCAAGAAGAAATTCATGGATTGGGAAACGGCGAAGTCTTCCGTTGACTACCTCCTCTCTCAATCGGAGGGCCGCAAGTCTGTCCATATAACGTTTTTTGGCGGCGAAACACTCATGAATTTCCCGTTACTCCGCAGCGTGGTTGACTATTCCCGGGGACAAGCCGAACAGCGAAAGGTGAAGATCGACTTTAGCCTTACAACCAACGCAACGCTGCTCACTCCCCAGATCATCGATTATCTCGCCGAAAACCGTGTTGGCGTCACGGTCAGCCTCGACGGCCCCAAAGAGATGAATGACAAGTTTCGCGTCTTCGCGAATGGGCGCGGCAGCTACGACATCATCGAACCCAAGGTCCGCGAGTTGCTCGCCCGCCATCACACCCGGCCCATCGCCGCGCGGGTGACCATGACCTCCCACGCTATGGACGTTTTCAAAATCTACCGGCACCTAAAGAACGACCTCGGCTTTCACGAAGTGGGCTTTGCCCCGGTGACTACTTCGCCGGACAGGTTGTACTCCATCAACGAACCTGGCATGAACTATGTTTTTTCACAATTCGGGGAACTCGCCAAGGAGTACCTGCAATTCGCGCTGCGTGGCGAACTGCACGGTTTTTCCAATGTCAGCGACACGCTCGCGGAACTCCACCAGGGTGTGAACAAATCGCATCCCTGTGGAGCTGGCCTTGGGCTCATCGGCGTCGGGCCTTCCGGCGACATCGCCCCGTGCCATCGTTTCGTCGATTCCGATCAGCACGCTCTGGGAAACGTGACCACCGGCATCGACAAGCAAAAGCAATCCGCGTTTTTGGATCGTGGCAACATTCAATCGAAATTCGATTGTCACACCTGCTGGGCGCGCCCTCTCTGCGCCGGCGGCTGCCACCACGAAGCTTTTGTGCGATATGGCGACACTGGCCACCCGAATCTGCACTTCTGCGACTGGATTCGCGGCTGGACGCACACTTGCCTGGAAATCTACGGCGAGCTGGCCGAGAAAAACCCGTCGTTCTTGGAGCATTTCGCGGAAAGGAAGGCGCAATGAACCATATTCGTGCCGTTAATCGCAAGGCGCAGCGCATCGAAGAGCACGTCACAGCGGCGGAGAACGATATCGTGGCTTTGCAGCAGTCGCCCGGCGCGAAGCCGCACATTCCCATGGGATGTTCCCTCGTTTTCTTCCCCGGGTGGGAAGTGGATTCGGCCGGCGGCACCGCGGGGCTTTGCCAGCCGGTCGAGCGCGATCTCTTCGACTGTTACGTCACCTGCTTCTGGCCCGCGCACGTCCCCGATCATTTGAACAATGCGCCCGACTGGACCAGTAAATGCGCCACGGGCACCAAAGATTGGCGCAACATCGATATCGTTTTCCCGTAGTCCGGTGTGATGGAGACCCGTGGATGAGATTTCTGCTCGTTGTTCCTTTGGTGGCCCTCTTCACGGCGTCCACCTGGGGCAATCCGCCCGCCAATCAGCAACTGGTGTACCTCGGCGCCTGGCCGCATCAAATTGTGGTTTTCGACGCCGCTCAGGAAAAGGTTGTCGATCGCATCAATCTCGACACCGACGTCGTCCAGCAGTTGGTCCTCTCCACTGACAAAAAGAAACTTTACGCCTGGACCGTCAAGGACAATTCGATGGTTACCATCGACCTGGCGACCCGCAAAGTCGTCGGGACGTTTTCGCTCAATACCGGCAACCAGAACGTGCGCTTGTTGGGCATCGCGGCAGATCCTGCCGGCAAGTATCTATATTCCGTCGGCTCCGTGGTGGTTAAGAAGATTGATCACTACGAGATTGAGCCGACGAAGCTAATGGTGATCGATCTTGAGAACCGCAAAATCAGTCGGACCCTGGACTTTCCGAAAGAGGAAAGCCTCGTGGGATTCTGGCGGATTCAGATGAAATTTTCGCCGGACGGAAAGTACTTTTACATGTTTCTCGGGAACGTTCTGGTGTTCGACAGCAATACCTTGCAGCTTGCAAAAAAGATCGACTTGGCCGACCCCCATGTGCCAGGCGTCGCCAATGTTGTTTTCAATCCCGTCGAAGAAGATGCCGCGGAGGATCCCAACGAAGAGCCCGGCAAACTCACGAATGTGTTCATGTCGTCGGACCCTTACGTCCACCGGACCGTCTTTGGCATCGCGAAAATCGATCTCGCAACCATGTCATTCGATTTCGTGCCGGTAGCGCCCGCGACGACGTTGTCCATGACGCCGCTGCTCCTTAATCGCGATCATCAAATCGGCTACACCGCAGCCATCAATGGAGGTCCCGGCAATCGCCGCTGTGAATTCTGGGCCTTCGACATGAAGACGCGAAAATTGATCAACAAACGAGAATTCGATGGACGCAACCGATTTTCTCTCGGCCTGTCCGCGGACGGCGAGAAGATCTTCATCTACGGTGCAGGTTACGAGATCGACGTCTACGACGCCAAGACGTTTCAGCTCCGGAGCAACGTGGTCCTCCCGGGCGACATGACCAGCAATATTATCGTTATGCCTCTCGCTGGGGGCTCGGCCGTTTCTGCGCAGGTCCAATGAGGACGCCGCGGTGGTTCATTGTGCTGCGAACTGTATTCCAGCGGGCCTGCTTTGCGTGTATTTGCGTAGCCGTTGCTGCCAACTCGGGACGGGCCTCGGACGATCCCGCACAATTGGCCTACTTCGGGACCTGGCCTCATCAGGTCGTAGTCTTCGACGCTGCTAAAGAAAAAATTGTCGGCGCGATCGATCTCAAGAACGACGTCCCACGCACACTGCTGCTCTCGCCTGACAAGAAGAGCCTGTATGTCTCCACTTTGAACGACAACGCCATCGTCACCATCGACCTGGCCACTCGCAACGTCGTTTCTTCGTTCACGCTGAACCACGGCAACCAAAATGTTCGTTTGGTGGGACTGGCTCCCGATCCGTCCGGCAAGTATCTTTACGGCGTGGCGGTATTCATTTCCAAGCAACGCGATCGTTACGACGTCGATCCTCCGAAATTCATTGTTATCGATCTGGCCGCCCAAAAGATCGTGCGCACCGGCGCATGTCCTACGGATGAAGGTCCTTTCGGTTTTCGCACGGCCCTGAAAATCTCCCCAGACGGCAAGTTGCTCTATGTCTTCCGCGAGAATATCCTGGTCTTCGACACATCCGACTTTCGTGTCGTTAGAAAGGTCGAACTCGCCAAGCCCCAAGCGCCCGGGATTGAGAACGTGTCGTTCAATCTCTTGGACGATCCAAACGACGCTCCCGGAAAAGTCACGAGCGTATTTTATTCGAGCGATCCCTACGTGCACCGCCCGGTGTTCGGCATCGGGGTAATCGATCTGTCGAATCTCTCTGTAGATTTTTCACCCGTGGCCCCGGCGGGTGCGGCGGCCGCTGTTTTGCCGCTCTTTGTCACCCCAGACCGCAAAGTAGGCTACACCGTGGCGATCACTGGCGATCCCGGAAATCGGCGCTGCGAATTCTGGGCCTTCGACATGCAAACGCGAAAACTGATTCGCAAACGCGAGTTCGGTGGCCGTACGCGCTTCTATTTCGGGGCGTCCGGGGACGGCACCAAGCTGTTCATCTACGGCGCCGGCTATCAGATCGAAGTGTACGACGCGCAAACTTTCGAGCTTCGGAGCAATGTGGAAGTGCCGGGCGACATGACCACCAACATGGTGGTCTTGCCGACGAATTCGGCGAGGGCCTCCGCCGTTGACCGAAGCGCTTTGCCGCCAGGCCAATGATTATGCGGAGACCTAATTCGTGATCACACTTGGAAAATGTGCCTTCGCGGCGTGCGTCGCTGCAAGCTTGTGCGCGTTCACCTTTCGCGCCGAAAAGACTGAACCCCTCGCTTGGAACGAGAAGGCCGCGGCCAGCTATCTTGACGGACGACAAACCTGGTGGATGAGCTGGCCCAAAGCGGCCCGCGATCACGAAACGTTCTGCGTTTCGTGTCATACCGTTGTCCCCTATGCGCTGGCCCGCCCAGCGCTGCGCTCAATCCTGGCCGAGCGCGCTCCGTCCGTTAATGAACGCAAGCTCCTCGAGAATGTCACGAAGCGCGTGGCGCTCTGGAATGCCGTGGAGCCATTCTACAGCGACGAAAAGGTGGGAGCTTTGAAGACGCCGCAATCCCGCGGAACCGAGTCCATTCTCAACGCGCTGATCCTGGCCTCCTTTGAAGCGCAAAACCCCGAGCCGAGCGAAACGTTGAACAATGCATTCCGGAATATGTGGGCCGAGCAACAAAAAGAAGGCGAGGCGAGGGGGTCGTGGTCCTGGCTGAATTTTCACACCCAGCCATGGGAGGCCGACGATTCGGCATACTACGGTGCAACTCTTGCCGTCATCGCCGTAGGGATCGCGCCGAATAACTATCGTTCGAAACCGGAAATCCAGGATCATCTGCAAGCGCTCCGTGATTACCTGCAACGCGGCTACGAGAAACAGCCCCGAAACAACCATATTTTTCTTCTGTGGGCTTCGGCCAAATTGCCGCGAGTCTTGAAACCTGAGCAGCAACAATCGATCATTGACGGCCTCATCGCCCTCCAGCGCCCAGATGGAGGTTGGAGCCTCTCTTCGCTCGTCGGCGCGTGGAAACGCGGAGACGGCACGCCACTGGAAACGAAAAGCGATGGCTACGCTACCGGTGCGATTGCCTTTGCGCTTCAACAGGCGAGTGTTTCCCGCAAGAACGCCCAGTTGCAGAAGAGTCTGCTGTGGCTGACGAATAATCAGGACAAGCGCGAGGGCCTCTGGCCGGCATATTCCCTGAACGAGCAGCGGGACCCGTCGGCCGATGCGTGGCTCTTTATGAGCGACGCGGCAACAGCCTATTCTGTTCTAGCTTTGACGCAGGCGCGTGCCAACTGAAGTGTGGCTATCGGGACTGCCTGTGGGCGAATATGTTCCTGCGCGGTGAACTGTGACGACGACCACACCAACCACCATCCCGTTCGCGCAATATCGGCGTGCATTCGCGTTTGTCGCACCGTACTGGCGTGGGCTCGTCCTGGTGCTCTCCCTGGGACTTTTCTCCACCGCCGTTGGGCTGGTTCAGCCGTATATAACGCGGCTGCTCATTGACGATGCGCTGCTTCCCCGCGACATGCACGCGCTGGTCAAAGTAGCGGCGTTGATGGTGCTGGTCACAATCATCGGCTTCGTTCTCAACATCATCTCCAGCTACCGTTACGTGCGGCTGTCCACTGAGTGCCTTTTCGACATGCGCCTGGCCGTCTATCGGCATCTCCAGAACCTCTCCCCTCGTTTCTTTGCCAACCGCAAGATGGGCGACATCGTATCTCGCATCAACAACGACATCAGCGAAGTGCAGCGGATCTGCTCGGACAGTTTGCTTTCCGTTCTGTCCAACGTCCTGTTTCTTGCCGGCAGCATCGTCTTCATGGTTTGGCTTAACTGGCGCTTGTTCCTCACCAGCGTGGCTCTTCTTCCCCTCGGCATTTTTGCCGTTCGGCACTACCAGTCCAGGCTCACGGTCCAGACCAGAATCCTCCGGGAGCACAGTTCGGACCTGGGCAGCTTCCTGATCGAAACCCTGCTGGGGATGCGCTTGGTAGTCGCTTCCGGCAACGAAGAGCGCGAGAGGACGAAATTCAGGCTGCTTAATTCCGCCTTTGTGCAGTCTCTCTTGTCCATTCAAGTGCTCTCCTTCATGGCTAGTGCGCTCCCGGCCACCGTTTTGGCTCTCTCCACCGCGATTGTATTTCTGTATGGAGGTAGCCTGGTCATCCACGGCCTGCTGACTACCGGCCAACTGGTGGCGTTCATGGCCTATCACCTGCGCCTCCTTTCTCCGGTACAAAGCCTTCTAGGCATCTACACAAACCTTTTGACCGGAGGCGTGGCCCTTGGCCGCGTCTTTGAACTGTTGGACGTACCCGTCGAAGTGAAAGAATCTCGGAACTCGCAGTCTCTCGCGGCCGTGCGAGGCGACGTAACCTTTGATCGTGTGAAGTTTCGTTATTCCGAAGGGACTCCCGTCCTTGAGCAAGTCTCGTTTCAAGTCCCGGCAGGGTCGCTCTGCGCGATCGTCGGGCCCAGTGGAGCGGGAAAGTCCACGATCGGCGAGTTATTGCTGCGTTTCTATGATCCCGATTCCGGCGTGATCTCCGTCGACGGCTGCGACCTTCGCTCTGTGAAACTGCGAGATCTCCGACAACACGTCGCACTTGTCGAGCAGTCTCCCCATCTGTTCCGTGCGACCGTGCAAGAAAATATCGCTTACGGAAAACCCGGCGCGACCTTGGGCGAAATTCGCGCCTGCGCGCGTGCCGCGGCCATCGACGATTTTATCCAGTCGCTACCAGAAGGCTACGACACCATCATCGGCGAGCGGGGTTGCACAATTTCTGCCGGGGAACGCCAGCGCATCGCCCTCGCTCGCGCCCTGCTGCGCAACCCTTCCATCCTCATCATGGATGAGCCCACTTCCGCGCTCGACCCAACCTCCGAAGCCGCCATCGTTCGTACGCTCTCGGAGACCCTCCGTGGCCGCACCGTCATTCTGATGACTCATCGCATCTCTCTCGTCGAAATCGCCGATCTTGTCACCGTTCTCGACGGCGGGAACATCATTGAGTCCGGAAATCCGCGCAAACTCCTCTCGTGCGACTCCCAGCTTTCTCGTCAGTTCCGCCTCGCACAAGACACGATGGCGGCATCTGCATGAGCCGACCGGTGCGCATCGGTATCATCGACAGCGGCGTTCACTCCGCTCACCCACATATTGGCAACGTCGCCGGCGGCGTAACCATTGGCCCTGACGCTCTCGAAATGTCCTACGTCGATCGCTTGGGCCACGGAACCGCCATTGCTGCTCTGATTCACGCGCGCGCGCCTCACGCGGAACTCTTCGCCGTCAAGATCTTTCAGCACGCGCTCACTGCCAATCTGCGAATTGTCCTCGCCGCGATCGACTGGTGCCTTGAAAACGAAATCGATCTGATCAATCTGAGTCTCGGAACAACGAACGTCAGCTACAAAGCCGGATTCGAAGCCGCGGTCGCGCGAGTGGGTGCCGCCGGAAAGGGAATCGTTTCCGCATTCGAGGTGAACGGCGTTCCTGCGTTGCCCGGATGCCTCCCCGCTGTGGTGGGCGTCCTCGCGGACTCGACGAAAGCCCCTGGTGAGCACCGTGTTGAGACGCGCGGGGCGAAAAAAGTCTTCACCGCGAGTCCCTTTCCACGCGATATTCCCGGTATCCCGCGCGAACGGAATCTTCAAGGCGTAAGTTTCGCTGTCGCGCACGTCACAGCCACGCTAGCCAGTTTGTGGAATCCCTCCGCTACCGCTGTTGATTGGGAGTCGCTTCTTGCTCACAACATCGAGACGATGGCAAGTATCTAGGGATTTTTTCCAGCGCTCACCCGCTTCAAACTGAAATCCACCAATCGGAACCGAGGGTTCGGAGCGGCGCCAATTTGACTCTTGGTCCACGCAATGCCTTGCTCGATCAGCGCAAGTTCGGAAGTCCAAAACAAACTAGAATTATATCGGCGATAGAATGCCCGGGAAATTTCCAGGTGGCGAAGGAATCCAAGCCTCAAGCGCATCGAGTATTCCTGCAGCAGTTCGTCCACTGCTTCTCCCGAGGCAATCGCTTGGACCGTAGCACACGCGAGTATCGCTTCCCGCACCGCATTTCCAGCACCTTCGCCACACAAGGGATCGAACGACATCGCCGCCGTACCGCAAGCCAGCCAACCCGCGCCGCACAAATTCGTGGCGATACGGGGATACGCGGGAAAATCGGCTTTCACCTCTCCAAGCTCTTTCACCTGTCGCGCAACGAGACGACTCTTCGCCAGCAGCTGCTCGCCCGGCCCGCCAACAGAGATCAGCGATCCCCGACCGTCGCCGGTCGCCAGTAGAAAGAGCCATCCGCTTTCGACGGACTCGACCCAACACGCGTCGCGTTCCGTTTCATCTTTTAGCCCTACTTCGCTTACGAGGGCCCGGCGAGAGCCGAACTCCATTTCCTGCGGCGGATTCTCGGTGGGCCTAGCGGTGACGATTGTCCAATGTGGGTCGCTCGGCGCGCTACCGGTCGCGTCGTTAAGTGCCCACAAGCGATCGAGAAGCGTTTGCTCCGACACAACAATCGCGGAGTGAGGAAGCACGATGGACTCGCCTTCGCTCCAAGCAACGATCCGTTTTCGAATGCGAGGTAATCCTTCGAATATCTTCCTGCTGCGGAATGTATCGGCGAGAAGATTCTGCGTGCTTTCGCTAACGAGGATGGCGGGTAACGTGGGCCGCTTGGCCTCAGCAACCGGGGCGCAACAACCCTGTCTCTGCAATAGTCGCGCGGAACAACAAGCAGCCATCCCATGGCCACGAACAAGAATGAACCGTTCCGTCATAGTCCAGCATATCTCATCGCTGCTGGTTGTGCATTTTACAAGTCATCATAAATTTCGACTTCATTCGAACGCAAGTTTACCGCGCTTTCTACCGTCGGTTCGTCTCGACGAAAGCAGGTGCTGCGTATCTCTGGAACCCTGGTGGGTGGCTTCCTTATTGCGATGGGCTCATCTTGCCCTTCGTGTTGTACCCGGTGGCCCACATTTTAGATTTCGAGACTTCCCACGACACCGGGAAGGCCGGCACCGAGTTTTTCCCACGGGCGGATACAGCCCTCTCAATCCATCCGCTTTGTCGCGATGTAAAAGGAAGGTTGCGTGATCTTTGCGCCTTTCCATGCGCCGGACCGTGAGCGGAGTCTGAAATCCGCTGTCACGCCTGTTCTACGGGTTCATGTTGCCTAAACCGAGTCACCTACGAAACGCGCTGGGATACGGCTTGGACGACACCGCACCGTTTGTCGTCGAGATTCCGCCGAAAATTCGTCACCATCTCTGGAAAATCCGGCCCCAGAACGAGATGCAGTCCCAAACGCGGCGTCTCTGCGGTCCTGCCGCGGGCTACCATTGCATCAAGAAACCGCAATGCACCTTCTGTGATGTCGTTCCATGCAGCGAGGACAAATCCCGCATCCAAAATTGTTTTCCTCATGGCTTCCATTGACTGAAGATGACTGATCTCTTGCGTACGGGCCCAAGGCACCGGAAATAGAATGGGTCCGGGCGTGCGCTGGATGACATCGTGCAGTGCAAATCGCCCGCCGATCTTGAGAATCCGACGTATTCCCTCGTACAACTGCTTTTTCTCGGCAATGTTCATCGATACGTGCTGGGTCCACGCGCCATCGAATGTTCCACCGGGGAAGAGCAACTCACGGGCATCGCCGTGATGGTATTCCACTCGATCTTCGAGCCCCATGCGTGCGGCGAGAACCGAAGCGATGCGGCAATATTCTTCGGTGATGTCGATTCCGATTACGCGGCAGCCGTAATTGGCCGCCAGGTAACGCGAAGGGCCGCCCAACCCGGACCCAATATCCAGAACGTAAGACCCGTGTGCCGGCGAAAACAATCGCGCAAGCTCCTGCGTTGCCTCAAGACCCCCCACGTGAAACTGGTCCAGAGCCGCTACGTCGCTCGGCGACAGGGTATGATCGTCCGCGACACCTGACAAACGCACTTGCTCATCGATGCGGCGAGCGATCTCGCCATCACCGCTATAGTGCCCCGTGATCTTGTCGGACGCTGTCATCGAAATTTCTTTACCATCATTAATGCGTCGTAGTCCTCGCCCTGTACTCGCAGTGCCCGCGGCATCACCCCATAGGATTCGAATCCAAATTTCCGATAGAACTTTCGCCCCCGGGGGTTGTCAACCGCGACGTACAATTCCACTTGATCCACCTTGAGACTGGCCGCATCGAGAACGTGTTTGAAGAGCATGTCGGCAAGCCCGGTCCCCCGTTGCTCGTCCGACACATACATATTCCAGATCATTCCGACGTGCCTGCGCTTTGGAGTCATCTGCTGGAGAAAGGTCACCATTCCATGCAGCCTTCCGCCTACGAATCCCCCAAAAATTACTTCCCGCCGGAACCGCTCGGCGATCTGGTTGGAACTGCGAGCCGACTCTTCATCGTAGTCCGCGGCAAACCCCGCAGGCGCAGATCGCAACGCCTCCAGAAACAGGGCCTGGTACTCCGCGCCGTTCGCTGCCTCCAGTTGTCTGATTTCCGTTCCGCTCATGAGTGCAAAGCCTCCCTTACCGGCGGTGTGCATTCGTGCTTCAACCTCACTACTCAGATGTTCGGCACACGATGGCGTGACGGTCGAATATGCAACCTTTTCGGCCATTTACAACGCGGGGGCGTACACTGAGACCGGAGAGATCAGATGCACAAAATTGGTTTCATCGTCTACCCCGCTTTTTCTCCGATGAATTTGGCGGCCACGAGTGTATTCGAAACCGCAAACTGGAAGATTGGGTCGGACGCGTACGAAGTCACGCTTCTCTCGGAGCACGGCGGACCTGTCGCCACTTCGCTGGGATCCAAGATTCAGACTTCGTCGTTCAAACGCCGCACCTTCGATACGCTTATCATTGCGGGTAGCATCCCAGCTCCGGCAGCTACGCCCGGCGTGTTGAACTATCTTCGATCCGCTTTTCATCGAAGTCGGCGGATAGCTTCAATCTGCACCGGTGCGCTCTTTCTCGCAGAGGCCGGATTGCTCGACGGTCGACGAGCAACCACCCATTGGTATTACGCTAAAGAAATGCAGCGCCGCTACCCCAAGGTCGCGGTCCACGAAGATCGCATCTTCATGATCGACGGACCAATATGGACATCGGCCGGTATGAGTGCGGGAGTGGATCTTGCACTGGCTCTGTTGGCGGATGATCTTGGCACGGACCTCGCCCGTGTGGTCGCCAAAATATTGGTTGTCTATCATCGTCGTGCGGGCGGGCAGTCGCAGTTCTCGACGTTGTTGGATCTGGACGCCGAATCCGATCGCATCCGGACCGCGCTCGCTTACGCGAAAGAACATTTGAGCGCGCCGTTGTCGGTTCAAGCACTGGCGCGCGTGGCGTTTCTAAGCCTGCGGCAATTCAGCCGACTGTTCAGGGAGGAAACGGGGCAGTCACCTGCGAAAGCAATTGAACGGCTGCGCGTGGAATCTGCACGGCGGATGATGGAGGCTGGCCGCTTCTCCGCCGAGGAAATTGCCAGGAAGAACGGTTTTGGAAATCGCGAGCGCATGCGGCGTTCGTTCCTCCGGGCATTCGGACAGCCTCCACAAACAATTCAACGCACAGCAAGCGCTTTGATCCAATAAACCGGGCCAGTGATACAGCCTAAATGTCATTTCAAGCGAATTCCTTCTGGGAAACAGCCCCAGATTGCCTGCCTCCGGATCGGCCCCGATAAACGCGCTTCTGTTGATTGAAGTTGATGCGAATTCACAGCATGGCTGGCAACCGGGAATTCCGGCGGTTAGCTCGTAGGAGCGAAGAAAAAGTCGGCGAGTTTTTGCTGAACACTTGCTGAACAATAAGCTGCAAATGAGGGGTATCTGGGGCAACTGAGAAGGTCGTAACACAAACAAAACAAATGACAAGGGGTCCGCGCGAACAGGTCAGGTTGAATTGGAAACCGCCTGGCGTTTAGGTCACTATGGCTGTAAGTGCGATCACACGTTGTCTCGCGTGCTCGATTTGCTCCATTATCTCTCGGTGGAAAATGCCGCTACACGATCGCAAAGTCCTTGGCGTCCTCTTCGCATTCCTCTCTTCCGGAATCTTTTGATCGCGGACCTGGTTTCGGATATCGGCACGTTTATGCAGAGCGTGGGTGCGGCGTGGCTGATGACCTCGCTCACGGCGAGTCCGATGTATATTGCGCTGATTCAGACGGCGAGCGCGCTGCCGTTTTTTCTTCTGGCTTTACCTGCTGGTTCCATCGGGGACATTTTTGACCGCCGCAAACTGATCCTGCGAACCGAATTGTGGATGCTGGGGATGGCCATCGTGCTCGCCGCGACCACCATCACCCACACCATGACGCCATGGTTGCTGCTTCTGCTGACCTTTGGGCTTTCGGCGGGTGACGCGATTGAAGCTCCGACGTGGCGAGCTATTTTCCCGGAGCTTGTGCCGAAAGAAGATCTGCCGCCCGCGCTCGCGTTGAATGGAATTGAATTCAACTTGGCTCGCGCAGCCGGCCCCGGCCTGGCCGGACTGATTATCGCCGTAGCCGGCGTAGGCACGGCGTTTGTGCTGAACGCACTTTCTTTCCTCGGAGTGATTGCCGTAATCGCGCGTTGGAAACGGCCTGCGCGAAAAAACCAGCTTCCCGCGGAGACGCTTGGTGGAGCGACAATTGCTGCGCTGCGCTACGTGCGCTATTCACCCGACATTCAGAAACTGTTGTTCCGCTCGGCGTGCGTGATCTTCTTTTCGAGCGCGTTCTGGGCGCTGCTCCCGGCAGTGGCAAGAGGGTTGACGGAGAGTTCGCTCGGTTATGGATTGCTGCTCGGGTTTTTCGGAGTGGGCGCGGTAATTGGGGCGGTGGTGCTGCAGCGTGTGCGCAGCAATTTGTCGGTCGAGTGGGTTGTTTCAGGAGCGACAATGGTGTTCGCAGGTGCAATTCTTGCGGTGGCGACCTTGCACCGGTTGCCGTTGCTGTGCTTTGTGATTTTGTTTGCAGGCGCAGCCTGGACGGTGTTTATGTCCACGTTCAACACTCTGGTGCAGAATCTAGCGCCCGACTGGGTCAGGGCGCGGGTGCTGGCGATTTATCTTTTCGTGTTTCAAGGAAGCGTTGCGCTGGGCAGCGCATTGTGGGGCGTTGCTGCGGAACATACGAGCGCAAACACCGCGCTGCTGTTTTCAAGCATTGGAATTGCCGCCTGCCTGGCGCTTCCCGTGGTTGCGCGATTGCCAGCGGCGCGTGGTTCGCTGGAGTCATGGAACCATTGGGGAAAGCTGTCGATGGTTACGGAACCGGAGCCCGACGAAGGGCCGGTACTCGTCGCCGTTGAATACCGAGTCGACCCGGAGAAGGTGCCGGAATTCTTGGATGCGCTGCATGATTACCAGCGGATTCGAAGACGCGATGGCGCCATGCGTTGGGGCGTTTTCTACGATGCGGAGAATCCCGGGGTGTATCTTGAGAATTTCGTTGTGGAGTCCTGGGCGGAACACACGCGGCAGCACGATCGATTTACGGTTGCGGACAAGAAGTTCGAAGAGCGTGTGCTCGGCCTCGTTCTCGAGTCTCCGAAGACGCGGCATTTTCTCTATGCGAACCGCGTGCAACGAGTGTCGACGGTCCGGGAAACCAAACAATGAATCCGAAGTGGAGACCGGAGCTGCTACTGCTCGTAGTCTTCGACGACATCCGTGGGACGCACCTTCGCCTGATTCGGATCCCGCCCGAACTCACGTAAAGCCCGGCGCTGGCGAAGCAAGTCCCAATACTGGTCGAGCTCGACCTTTATCTTCTCCAGCCGGTTGCGATCCTCGTCCGTGAGACCCTGTTTTGCGTAGAGGCGCTCTTCTTCCTTTACAAGCCCGTCGATATGGCTGAGTACGGAATCATCTTTGCTGTTGTTTGCCATGAGGTCCCCCTGCCAAAAATGCGCCGGCAGTCTCGATCCTTTTTCTACCGGTGGCACCCACAGCCCATGAGGCTATCACGACCATGTCACAAAGATGCATAAGCTGATCGACCGCATCACCGAGTACCCGGCGGCGCGTGAGGCTCTGGAAAAGGTAACCGTCGAACCCAATGAAGTGGCACCTACAGCCGCTGACGCTTTGTTGGCGGCTCCAATGTGCACAGTCGCAGTACAGTAGCCCCATTCGTGCACAGTCGGGGCCAAAACGTAGGGATTGGAACCGAGATGAATCCGCTAAATCCTTTGCAATCAGAGAAAAAGTTGGTGGACGTGACAGGGTTCGAACCTGCGACCCCCTGCTTGCAAAGATTGGTCGCACGAAGGATCAACAACTTACAGGGATCGCGATGAATCGCGATGAATTGCGATAAGCATCTGTAGCACGAGTGTTTACAAGCGGGATTCGGGCGGTGCATCGCAATTGGTAGGGTTTGGCGGTAGGCACAAAACTGGGCACAATCGCGGCACCCCTGACGGCAACGATTCAATGTTTCCGAGGCGACATTTTCCGAGGGGGTACCGGGGGGTGGTCGGATACGGAGAATCGGCTGTGCCCGTTTCATAAAATTTTTTGCAAAATCCGGCTATGTAGCGACCTACCGAAAAATGGACTCCGACCGAGCCTGATGTACCTTGGAAGCGCGCGCGCCGATCCAGGGACGGCACGCTGAACGTTCTCGCGCCCTGCAGTGGTGCCACTACTAGGCATTCTCTACAGTGCGGTGCAGTTCCCGCTCACGTTTGATCCGGCAATCCTCGCAGCAGCCGGCTAACGGTTCCTTGGCCAATTCAGGATGGCAGGTGTAGCAGTGCTGGTGATCTGCGGTATGGCCTGGTGGAATGAACATCGTGTGCCCGCAATCCGCATCGTGCAACTCGATTGCGCCTTTGCCCCAGTAGTTCACTGCCATGGAAGACTCCAGCAATTGGTTCGAAATGTAGGTAGGGGGAAAAGGGAATGCCAGTGTATCCCAGGGCTTTGCACTTTGGAAGTGCTCCACGAGCCTAGAATCCTGCCTATCGGACAAGGACAGTTAACGAGGTGTGAACCAAAACGTGCACCAAGCGATCGGCAGGCGTTTTGCTTAGGTTCGGCCATAGCCATACATGACCAGTCTCTCTGAGGGATTGACACAATTGTCAGACGGAGCCGTGGGTTAGCTTCTGAGCAGAGTCAGGGAGCACACGATGTCTAAGAGCGCAGTCTTCCCTTGCGGATCAATATGGCAAGGTTTCTGTAAACGGAGGCGGGGTTTGCATACGTGGGGTCGTCATGCGTAACAGAAGAACGATGGAGCTCATATTTTGCTCGGGTCAAATTGTGCTGACACTCTAGTTGATAAACGACTTCTCTGTCGTCTTTGTACCATCTAGACCTTGGTCGATGCCCGGTGTGCTGGGGACTATACTGCTGGAGACTCTTAGCCGCATCCTTAGAGGCATCTTGTAGCGCCTTGCATTCTTCACACGGTTGCAACTTGTCCTTCGGTTCGGCTAGTTCGAACATAGAGTCACCTACCTGTGACAGTCTCCTCATGGCCTGTCGGGCTTGTGAGATGAGGACTTTCAGACGCTGCACTTGGACGAGGCGATGAATCATTCATCGCGATGGGTTTAGGATTAACCGTCGCTTTCTCTCGCTTTTCAAGCCGAGCCCTGACGGGCAGAAAGGCAAGAATCAAGTCTCGGTTCGGAAACACGATTCGATCACGTACGGTTATCAATTTGAGTTCTGAAAGTTCGCGGAGATCTCGCATCAGAGTTCTGCCGGTCTTGCTAGCATACTCCAACGCAATCACACCATTGATCGTCTTGACCGCATCTAGCTTGACCCCGTTGGGGTGGTCCGCGAGTTCCAGCGCAAGACGACGCCTCCGATGATCCGAAACACTCTTGCGCCCGCTAAACGCCTCGTGGACGTAATTGGTCCACGCAATCTTGTGTTGAAGAGTCTTGACGTATTGGATTTGTTGTCGCAGTCCGTCACGGAATCCCCGCAACGCATATAGCAGGAAAGGGACAACATCGCCACCCGACTTGCTGGCGCGGTTTAGCTGCGCATAGTATTCAGTCCTCGTGTCATTGTAGTGATTGCTGAGAAGATGCGCCGCGGGTGAAGGAATCCCCGAACACATCAGAATCTGAACCTCGATAAGCCTCGCAGTTCTCCCGTTGCCGTCCCCGAAGGGGTGTATCCATGCAAGATAGAGATGAGCCAGCACCGCCTTTATCATGGCACCCGCGCTCAGAAAATCGTCGGGAAACTCCATAACATTGAGCCAGTCGCAAAGACGATCCACCAGGTATTCGCAATCTTCGGCTGGCGCGCCGCGATAGTTGGCCCGTTCCACTCCAACCGAATGATCCCGTATCTGACCCGGGACCGCTTTGTCGTTGACGAGATCAAGTTTGTGTAGAATCGTCGCATTAAACATTTCGATGCGCTGGCGTGTTAGCGCAGGAACTCTCCCTTTTGCAATCTCAGCTAGGATCGAATTGAACCCATTGAGAATATTTGCCACTTCCTGCTTTAAATATTCCTTTGATGCAGGCACGACCAGCTCGCCCTTTATCTGCTGAAGCACCTGCTCCTCGGTCAGAGTATTACCTTCAATGGCCGTGGTTGCTGCCGTTCCCTTCGCAAGATAGACAGCGTGAAGTTGTTGGTCCCAATCCGGACTCAAGGGTACCCCTGCGATGTGTTCGCACTTGGACCTACACTCGCCCAATGTCATCCATAGGTCTGGCGGAAGGCGGCGCAGGTCCAATTCAAATCTTATCCACGGATGTGTCCGCTGGTACGTCCTATCCATGTTGCTCATTATAAAGGAATAATGTGATTTCTGTCAAGTCTTTTGTCCATCTCGTTGTCCTTATTCGTGTCATTGCCGATGCACTGAGATTTGCTAACTTCGAGCCGTGTCCAAAGCCGTCGACGGAGGATGGCTCGGTGGCGGAGAATAGCCGAAGCCCCCTTCGCTTCGTTCGTCGAAGACGTCTCAAGCTTTCACGAAACAGGTGACTATCGAAGGTTGCGAAAGACCGTCACTGTCCACTAGGAATCCGTCACTTGCGGCGGTGGTTTGGAGGGTTTTTTGAAAGGGCTGCGGGCGGCCTCATAGACCGTACCAACGGTCGCAGCGCAGATGCCGGGCGTCCACATCCTCGTCCGCGACAAGCAGCAACCGGTAGCCCTCGGAAGGGTTCGGTGGTGGGCACAACAACCGGGCACAGTCGCATAAGCAGATGAAGAACCTTCGAACTTACTTTTCCCGCCGCACTTAATGCCTCTTTATGACTGATAATCTGGCTATTATTGGACATTTATTGACTATCTCGATTCCTTCCAAGTAGAATGCGCCGAAAAGTTCGTAGATCTCGGAAACTGCTTTTCTTGATTCCATATTTGTTGTTAAAGCGCTGGTCGGCCTAAATGTCCCAACTTACAACCTTAGCCACAGCATTTTTCGGCAGGCTAAACGAGGCGGAGAACAGACTATTGCTCGCCCTTACGAAGGGCGATATGGCTGTTTGCGGTACGGACGCCAATAACAATGCCGTGGCAAACGATCCGGCAAAAGCTGAAGAATGGGGCACTGAGAGACATGTCCGCGCCGCGGTGGTTCGGTGGCTCTGCGTTGACAAGCGAGCCAGAGAATTCGTGGACCCCATGGGGGTTCAAGTGTATGGCGCCATGATTGTTGGGACGCTTGACCTTTCTTATGCCATTGTCCCCTTTCCGGTGCTGTTTTGGCATTGCCGATTCCGAGACGATCTTGATCTTACGGCGGGGCAGTTTAACGAGTTGGATCTACAGGGCACCTGGGTGCGGTCGATCGGAGCCGAACGCATAGAAGTAAGGCACAGCGTTTTCCTTCGAAACGGCTTCCTCGCTGACCGAGAGGTGCGGTTCCTTGGTGGGCAAATTGGAGGGGACTTCGACTGCGGACACGGCACTTTTAAGAATCCGCTGCGGTCGGGAGTTCCTGAGACTGGCAGAGCGCTGACTGCGGATCGAGTCATTGTGAAGGGAGTCGTTTTTCTCAATGACAGCTTCCTTGCCGACGGCGAGGTGCGGCTGATCGATGCCGAAATTGGAGCAAAACTCGATTGCAGCAGTGGCACTTTCAAAAATCCCGTTCAGCCGACGGGTGGCGGGGTGGCACTGAATATGGATCGCGTTACCGTTAAGGCCGGTGTCTTCCTCACTGGTGGCTTTTCGGCTGAGGGCGAGGTCCGCCTCTTAGGGGCGAGAGTCGGAGGTGACCTTGTTTGCAATGGCGGGATATTTCGAAATCATGCGCCGTCAGGCGTAAGCTCCGACGGGGATGCGTTGAGCGCTGACGGTATAAACGTGACCTCCAACGTTTTGCTTAACAAGACGTGCATCGAGGGCAATGTGCGATTCTGGGATGCCCGCGTCGGCGGCGTTTTCACCTGTACGGGCGGCGATTTTGAAGTGTTTAACCTTAGGAGAGCCGCAATCAAAGATGCATTCTTCTGGACCAATATTCATGGCTCGCCGAACCTAGTTCTGGATCTCACGAACACATCTGTAGGCGCGCTGTTTGACGATCCTCAAAGTTGGCCCTCGCAAGGCAATCTTTTTCTCAACGGTTTTGTCTACGAGCGAATTTCCGCAGGTCCGACTGACGCAGTGAGCCGAATTAATTGGCTCGCGCGGCAGAAAGTTCAAGAGCCGCAGCCGTTTCGCCGGCTGGCTCAAGTCTTGAAAGAGCTGGGTGACGAAGATGGTGCGCGAAGGGTGCTCGTCGAAATGGAGCGCAGACGGAGGGCAGAGGAATGGTCGAGCCCAATACTCAGGCTGACTACGGGCTATGGTTACCACCCGCTGTGGGCCTTGTGGTGGCTTGGCGGTCTCAGCTTATTGGGGTGGATCATCTTTAGAAGAGGCCAGCTTGCGAAGACAATCACTCCTACTGATGAAGTGGCTTACCAATCACAAGAGACACACGGACATCCTCCACCACACTACCCGCGTTTTTCCCCCATGATCTATTCCCTTGAGAATTCATTGCCCTTAGTGAAACTTGGCCAAGCTGACCGCTGGCAGCCCGATCCAAACTCCAGGACCACAGTACTCCCATTGGAGAAATGGTTGAGTGACCTTATTCACCGGAGCAGGTCCTGGGTAGTCCCAACCGGACTCCAATGGATCCGCGCATTCGTCGAACTATGTCTAAAAGGTATGAGCTATATTAGCCGGGCGACTCGCTCCCCAGTGTTTCTGCGGTGGTTCCTGTGGGCGCAAATCCTGCTAGGGTGGATCCTTGCCACATTGTTCGCCGCGGGGATAACAGGGATAGTCCAGAAATAGCGCTCGGTATCCCAATTGCCTTCCTAGTTCGAGGCCAGAGCAAAAGTGGGCCGAGAGGCATCGCTTTCATCAAGCCGACTGTTAAACATCTGTTTTCAGGACGGCTCCGAGGCCACGGCTAAAGGGTTGTGCTTGCAACACCGACAGGCAGGCGATTCGCTAGGGTTTTGTGGACAAGACTGCGGGAATATCCAAGCTCGTCCGCGATCTCCCGTATGGATCGGCCCTGCGCGCGCAGCCGGGATATCCTCGCGTCGTCCAGCTGAATGCGCGGTCGGCCCAACCTTTTCCCCTTGGCGCGTGCGTTTCGCAGGCCAGCTCGGACACGTTCCACGATCAGACTACGTTCTAGTTCTGCCACCGCTTCCAAGACCGTGAATACCATCTTCCCGGCAGGCGTCGAAGTGTCCACCTGCTCGGAGTAGGAAACGAAGTCGATCCCCAGCGCCTTGAAAGTTTCGAGCGCCCGGAGCAGGTGCGAGACGGAACGCGCAAAGCGGTCGAACCCCCAAACGCACACAACGTCAAATCGGCGCTTGTGGGCGTCGGCCATCAGCCGGTTAAGCTCAGGCCGAGAGTCTTTTGCCCGCTCACTCCCGCGTCGATGTATTCGCCCGCAACGTGCCAGCCGCGTGCTGCCGCAACTCCCGCGTCTGCATGGAAACGTCTTGGCCGTGGTTGATCGTCGAGACCCGCGCATATATCGCTACTCTGGTGGTCACCGCATCGCCTCAGAGCGCCATCAGTGCCAACGAATCCGCTGCACAATTTTAGCCGATTTTCAGTTCATTTTGCAGGCATCGTGCGCAGCGGTGTTCAACGCGAAAAAATGGAGTCGTGGGAGGAAATGCGTCGACGATTGTGCAGGGTCGAGTTGTCCGGCCCGGTGCGTTGCGATGACGGAGACGCCCCCGACAGCCTGCGAGGCACTGTCACTTTTTTTATTTTATTTTGAAATTCTTCCCAGTGTAGAGATAGTCGGCGAACTTAGCAGGATTGTTTCGGGAACAAGCCACATCGTGAATGGCGGGATCTCTCACATCCCCTCCGACTTAGAGACTAGCGCGGCGAGTTTCGGAGTGATGGCACCTCGGGCTTGCGACAGCACTCTTCAGATCCGGGAAGAGCAAGTTCCTGGCATAGCCGAGTTGCATAAGGGTCGTTTCCGATTATAAACCTCGGGACCGATCAAACATTTCTTACGAGGGCCGGAACTTTCCTTTTCTCCACTGCTCCAGTGTAACTTTCGCTTCGAAACGCAACAAAGGAGCACCGGTTAGCGAGAGTTCCTCGAGGATAGGGATAGCTTGGTCTGCATTAAACTCTAACACTCTAGCCGCCGCAGAATACCGTACGTGATGGTCCTTGTGTTGAAGAAGCGGTAGCAATTGTCGTTGCGCGTCCAAACCGCGGTTTTTAAGCACGTCGTAGATTTTTACCATCTGGTCGAATCGAGCATTTGCCTTTCGCGGATCATGGGCTTTCATGAACCTTTCGCGTTCTACTGCCTTAGCCGCGAAAAGCTCTACCAAGTCTTCTGTCGTGCTTGTCTTGAGAGGCTTACTCATAAGCGTGCGATCAGCGTAGTTCAAAATCGTATACCAAATTCGCGAAGGATTGTAAGCCCAAATTCTCTTTGCTCTTCGAAGGACTGACTCTTCAGCCATTGGCGAATGACTTGGCCGCCCGCAATTTCCTGTTTCGAGGAATAAAAGGCGCTGATATCCCTGTGAATTTGATCAGGTATCGCAACCAAGTTCTCAACGTTGTGTATGGCCTCTGGTCCGAATCTTGCGACCCTTCCTCCGCCTTGCTCTACTATATGGTGCCATTGCAATCCGTCTCCCGCAGCGCCATAGAAACGCTTGAAAGCTCGGAACGAGCGGAATGCTTGCACACCTTCCTCGCCCAAGCGGGCGACTTGGAAGGCCTCACCGACTGTTCCCAACAGCGGAACTGCGGCGGCAAAACTGAGGGCAGCCCTGCCGTACTGGCCCTGCCCTAAGGAGATGAAACCGCTTGCCGCGTTTGTAAAATCGCCCACGACAGGAATCACACCTGCTATATCGAGTACGGTTCGGACGGTGCTAGCCGTCGACGAACCACTTCCGCTGCCACCCGAACTGGGTGCAACACCGGGACCCGACGATTGCAGATCCGAGTCCGGTGCTGGGGGGCCGCCTTGAACGATATTCAGAGGATCAGCGGAGGGTACTCCCCCGGGAAAGCCATTCCCGAGGTCAGGAGCTTGCGGCGGACAATCACCGCCCCAGTTGTTACCGTACTCGTCTATGATGCTGACTACGCAGCCCTGCAGACCGAGCGGATCAACTATGTTTATGGGGTTGTTCCGAACGTAAATGTAGCGGTTGAGGGTTTGTGGATCGAACGGATCTCCTCCGACTAAATCGGGCGCTGTCCACCGCCCAAGAGTGGAGGCATACGGGCGAATATCGAAATGCTCTAAAGCGGACTCAGCGTCATGTTGGTTCCCGGTGAAATGCAATGGGCTGACATCAACACCGCTGCAGGTCAACGCATCGCCAAACGCTAGGCTCGTGCAAGTCTCAGCTAGTGCGCCCGTAAAGTCCGTTCGAGCTCGTTCAGTGCCGAGCCAGTCGGCATGGATGAAAAAGGCTGCGCCGGTCGGGCCGGCGGTGTACGTGGCTAGATGCCGCGTATCGGCGTACAACTCACCCCGGTTGAACACTCCAGAGGAACTAACTTCTGCAACCTGATTTCCATCCAGGTCATAGAGGTAATCTACGCTTCCGGATGAACTCGTTGTCTTTCGAGTCCGGCGGCCCTCCGCATCATAGACATAACTTGCAGTTGTTCCTCCGTCGACAGTACTTAGGCGACCCTCGGCATCGTACGCGTAAGTATGCGAACCGTCTCCAGCCACATCCCCAGACGGATCGTAGCTAATCCCGCTTCCAGACATGACGTGATTATTGGCATCGAAGGCGACAGAGGAAGAATGAGGGCCGTTCTGCTGCCACCGGTTTCCAAAGCGATCGTAACTATAGGAATATGCTTGGCCGGAAGCGCTAGCGCTTAGTAAACGGTTCAAACTGTCATAGGTATATGTCCAATTGAGGTTGGCGCTGTCGTTCGCAGAAAGGATGTTTCCGTCGGGAGCGAAAGAACCCACACTGAAGGAATATCGTGTAGTCGCCCCGGAGAGTGCATTGAGCGATTGCAACCAACCCCGATTGGTATAGCTTAGAGACTCATTTATCGCGTTCCCCAAAGTGGCGCTCGCCAATCCAAAGGCGCCATAGTGAGCATTCGAAAACAACGTTCCGGGATGGCTGCCATCCACAAAGTTCGTTGTCACAGTGATGAGCCGTGCCGCACCATCATAGGTGTAATTGAGCGTGACTCCGGCTGCGTTCGTTGCGGAGAGGACGTTCCCAATCAAGTCGTGTTGTGGGTATTGAAAACTGAAAACCGTAGCTCCGCAGTTCTGTGGAGTGCACTGCGAGTTATCGATGAGCCGACCCATTTTGTCGTAGCTGAAAACGGAGCCCGTCGGAAGAGGCCCAGCCGTACTTTCTGACGAGAGCCTTCCGATCGTGTTCGTTAGTGTTACTCCCAGCGCGGAGGTTTGATCGTAGTTGAGGGTCACGGCTGGTGTGGAATCGGAATAGGTTTTTCCGATTAGTCGGTTTAGGGCATCGTAGGAATAGGTTGTTGTAATGCCGCGTGCGTCCTTTTTGGCATGGAGATTGCTGTTCGCGTCGTAAGAATAGAGGTTCGTACCAGATTCAGGGTTGGTGGCCTGACTAAGGCGCGAAAGAGAGTCGTATGTAAGACTTCGTAGATTCAAACCTCCTTGAGTAACTTGCGTTGGATTGCCTAGCGTGTTGTACGTATATGCTGTTAGAAATCCGGTACCTGCCACATCCAAGCCGCAGGCGGCAGGCGTGCCTGTCGTCCCGATCAAGGAAGTGCTCGTAACCTCGCAGACAAACGTTAGTCTACCGAGCCCGTCGGTCTGAGAAATGCGTTGAACTCGCTGAGTGCCGTTTCCTTCATCGCTGACGTCAGCCGCGCGGCCGATATATGATGTGGTGACTGTCGCGCCATCCGGACGGGTCAACAAAATTACCCGGCCAAGGCCGTCGTAACTGAACGTCGTAGTACCGTCTGTTGGCGAGGAAGTTGAGCGGTGAAGGTTCGATTGTTTCCAGATATGACCGAGACCATCGTACGTAGTATCCACAAAGTCAGAACCGTCGGCGTCGCTTGTGAGTTGCGTCTGCGTAATATGGCCTACGCCATCTTTGACAGTGACGCTGGTTAAGTATTGACCGCCCGGATTCAGCTTCAGGGAAGTAGTGACCGTTGGAGAGGGACCCGCGTCGCTGTAGGTCACCAGCGTTTGACCACCGTCTGGAAAATCAACTTCGGTCAATCTGTCCAAGCTGTCGTTGTACTGATAGGTAGTCGGCTGTAGATTTTGGTCGAGGTCTTTACTGAGTTGGCCATCGGCGAGGCGATACGAGAATTGTTCTAGGTGGGAGACGCCGGTGGTCGACGGCAGGGTCGTCTTGGTTAGATAAGCGTTCGTATCGCCCGAAGGAGTACCCACGGTATAGCTATCTGCGTATGAGTAGGGCGTAATGTTTCCGTTAGGATCTGTTACAGACAAAATCTGGCCGGTCTCATCGTAACTGTACGTTGTCGTGGCATTTGTGCAGCTGGGGAAACATTGATTCGTAACCGAGGTAGGATTTCCCCGCGATGTCGTTGAACTCGAAGAGAAGGATACTTCGTCGTGATTTGTAAGATTGCTGACGCCGGTGACGGAGGGCGTTCCGGGAGTCCCGCAGAGTATGGCACCTCCATCATACAAATAGTCTGTCTCTGCTGCGGAATTCCCACTGCCATCCGAGACTATCACCTTGCAGGGTCGGTCCGTGATTATGCCCGGAGGGTTTGAGAAAGATTGATAGGTCGTGACTGTTTTTCGTGTTGGCGTGGTCTGACCAAAATCGTACTCATCCACCTCAGTGACCTGAGAACCGGAATTGTTGGGACCCACGCCAGCGCTATACGTTGGGTAGACAATTTTCGAACTTTGATTGTTGTCGAGCGTAGTCTGCTCACTTTGTAGGCGATAAATATCGAGCCAGGATTTTTTGACAGTCCGAATCGGGGTGGAGCCTCCCCAGTCGTAATATTGGATCTGATTTTCAATGGGCAACTGCGCAGCGAACACGATATTGTCGCCGGGTTGGGTCGGAGCCAAGAAAAAACCGTACGTGTAGATGGTCTTCAGGGTCTTAGAGAGCAGATTGTCTGTCGTCGAGACAGTCGTGGTTTTGGTGGTCCAGGCGGCCCCGCCAGAAGCCCAGTTCGTGGCGTACGAGAACACTTCCGTGACGGCCGGCGAACTACCGTTGAAACTTACGGTACGGGTGGCAACTACCGGAGGCGCGTATTGGTAGATACACCCAGACTGGTTGCCGGTGGAGTCTGGGTAAACCGCCAACTCCGAGTTTTGATCGCTAGGCTTCCACGTATACTTCACCCAACCTCCGGTGGGATAGAGGATTTCGCTCAGCAAACCGTACTTTGGATCGTAGGAGAATTGATATTTCTGACCATTCGGAAGAGTGATCGATTGCACCACGACCTGAGTGTTATTGACGGCTGGAATTCCGCCGCACTGGGTATCTGTACCTATGTGGGTTGATGGCACAGCATAGTTTGCCGAGACTGTTTCCCAAGTAACTTGGTAAGGCTGGGACAAACCGGAAACGTTCACAGTGTTTGTCGTTCCACTGGGCCCTAAACCGGACGCTGAAATGGCGGTCCGGCCGACACTGTCCACGAATGAAAAAGATTTGTTAGTACTCTGAGTGATTGTAATTTTATTTCCGTTACGGTCTTCGATATTAAATGGCAGGTTCGAAAAAGTGTTTAATCCTGTGCCATCGGAAAACGCTCCCGCGGAAAAGTAGTAAACCGTTCCGTCAGAATCAGATACAGTCACGGGACTCGGAGCGAAGCCGCAACCATTGGAGCAGCCAGCTTGAGTTGTGGCGCGATACTGTATATCGCCCCCACTTAGCACGTTTACTCCGCACTGGACCAAACCTCCACCGCCTGAAAAGAAGGATGATCCAGCCACCTCTAAAGCCAGTGCGTGCGGACCGCCAGACGGATCGGAAAACACATAATCCGCTCCCCAGGTACAGGTACCTTGCGGCGACGAGGAAGACTGTTGGGCATAGCTCAACCTCGGCATGGAATAAGTCCACCCTCCCTGGGCCAGAAAACTCGTGTTCGACCGCCATTGGGTCTGAAAATTGCCGATGTAGAGTAAATGGTTCATTCCATTCGAATTGTAAGTAAACGCAAACGGAAGAGTCAGACCTCGTCCCTTGGGCGTTGGAACTTGAATATTTAGGCTCACCGAGCCGTTCGCGGGGTTAACGGTCTCGTTCAGCATGTGGATATAGTCGTGGCCGGTTCCGGGGATCGGCGCGGATGTGTCGTCAGTCACGTTTTTGATCTGGGCGTAGACGGGATTACCAAATATGCCAATTAGAACGAGAACTAGAACCCTGCAGACATATCTGTGGAGCAGGAAACTTAACGGGGCTCCACTCTTGTCACGCTTTCCTTGCGAAACTCGGTGGGAATGGACTGGCCGGGACAATTGCTGCATTTGGAACCTCTCAATAGGCAAGGATCTAGGGCCTCGCTCGAAACGAGTCCATCGCCTTGGAACATGCTTTCCAGGCGATTGGTGGCGAGTGTTTTACGAATTCTCTAAATTAGTGTCAATGGTACGTACGGACAGGGTACTTATGTGATCGTGGAACAACTGCGAACCGGTTGCATAACTCTCGTTTCCTCGCAAGGGGGTCTGCACATCTCGAGCTCTGGCTGGGTCGGAGATAGGAGCCTTGTCTTGTGCCGGCAGTAATGCTTTTCGGCTGGCTCATCGAGCCGATTTTAGAGAACGTCATCAGACCCTTGAAATAAAGGATCGGTCTATAGCAAGTTGCGGTGGGACCTGTTGCTCATCCAATCGGCATAAGGCCTGACGTGCAGAAGCGCGGTCCTCGCGCGCAGCTGCCTGAGGAACTGGCGCTCTGCCCGAGCGACGGGCACCGAGCCAGGCTCGCCTCCTGCCTCACCTCGCGGCGTCAGGCCGATGGCCACGTCCGGTGCCTGGACTCTTGCACGGTGCCTCAAGAGAAAATCGCCGAAAGCTACGGCGTCGGTGATCCTGAATACGGCTTTCAAGTCTTGGTTGATCTGTTTGATCCGCTCTTTTAAGGAGTCGACAGCTTGCTCAACACTCTCGCGTGTGAAGCGTGGAGGCTTCGCCCCGGACACGGATTCTCCCGCGGGCGTCGTCATCCACGCGCCGGTCCCGCTCGCACTTTGTACGTACCCCTGCGCTGCAAGGAGCGCGATGACCTGTTCGGCATCACGGCGACTGAGGTTCAGTGTGTCGGCTAGGTCGCGCACCGACCACGTGGTTGCGCCTTTCGTGTCTTTGAGAAAACTGAGGGCGGCTCCCGCTGGGATAGAAGGCAGCGGGCTGGCGCGATTGATCGGCGTGGCGGGACGCTTGGCGGGAAGTCGTTTATTAGCCATAGGTCACTCGAATAACGAGGGTTCCTTCGGAGACATTCGCCGCGGCTTGGTGAGTTCCGGGAAGCCCCTCGCGTGCCAGAGCTTTCGAAACTGCTCGATACTCGCCGGCGCATGGCCCGCATAGTGATTGTTGGCGTAAGCGTAGATCATCACGCCGCGGTTCCTGATCTGGAAGCAGTAATCAACCCAACTGGTGAGTTCAGTGGTGCGATCAACGACAGTCTTGTTCCAGGTGGTCGTCTGCTGCTCGATTCCTTTGCGATCCCCAAGCCATCGAATGTAGGTCCACTCTGCTGTGATGGGGTCAAACTCCAGCTCCTGTGGGCCCGGCATCCACGACCGGTCCTGAAGCACCAAGGCGATCCTGTGATCCCGCAGGAGATTCGCAAACTCGGCATCGAGCCATTTCTTGTTCCGAATCTCGATAGCAAACCGGCGGTCTGCCGGCAGCTTCTTCAGGAACGGAATCAGGCGGTCGGTGAATTCATGCCGGTCTTTGATCTTCCATTTGTCGAAAAAGGGAAACTGGAACACTATCGGCCCGAGCTTTGCGCCGAGAATGCCCATCGTATCCAGAAACTCTTTAAGCTCGGCGTCGCAGTTCAGCAGGACTTTCTCGTGCGTAATGGTTTGCGGAACCTTGATGGAGAAGATGAAGCCGTCGGGAGTCCGGGCGGCCCAGTTGGCGACGGTTCGCGCGGATGGGCAGGCGTAGAAGGTTGAATCCACTTCCACTGTGTGGAAGTGTTCCGCGTAGAACGTGAGGTAGTCGGCCGACCGCATGCCCTTGAGATAGAATGAGCCCTCCCAGCCGCAGGCTGTGAATGATGAGGTCCCGAGAAGGATGGGTAGAGGGTTCACGGAGAAGAGTGAAGAGAACCAACGGAAGTGTGGGCGAGATGCACGCTAACGGACCGACGCAAAGCTTCTCATGCCGTGCCGCGATTGAGGGCTTCAAATGCAGCGCGAGTGACTCTCGATCGGAGGCGCGTCGCATCACCGAAGAGGTCAGTGACCGCCCGAGGCATAGCTAGCTTGGGTCGGGCAATTAAAAGCAGCACAAAGCACAAACCCATGGCCTCGAAATGTGTCCATGCCACATGTTCGAACACTGAGCGCACATAGATCGGGCCGTTACTCTCGCGCATATCCCCGTCGGTGTGTCCTGGGCGCGAATGTGAGAAGTCAGATACGCCGCTGTAGATCCTCCGAGCAAATCCACCCTCTCCCGTCGAACCCTTTTGATCAAAGAGGCTGTCGCCGAGGGTCGCGCGAAGGTATTTACCCAACGAGTCGGTCGCTGCAATGAGGCCATCGCATGCTCTTCCATAGGAGAGAGATGCTGCCCCCTGTCGCCACTGTCGGAACTCTTCGTCTTTGCCACAAGTCTGAGCCCACGCACCGATCGTGACGAGTTCAAGCGCACTTCGCAAGGCAACGATGGAGAGCCGATAGAAGCCGGTTAAGGCCGCATATGTTGCCGATTGAAAATCATCTCCAGCATCCAGCATGACGGCAGCCAGGCTATCCTTCGTACTACCGAAAGACTCGATCCATGCCCCCCATAAGGCATTCAACTGCCCTATCGTTGTGCCATGATAGTTTGACGTTCGGACTGCCACATCGTCGGGGAGCGTTACTATGCTCTTCCACGTTGCCTCGGTGATCACGTCTGACGGACGCGGAGCCGGTTTTGGAGCATATCCGAAGTCTTTGCGCGCCAAGACAGTGCGCTTGGCCCGGAAGTCGTCATCGCGCAGCAGCTTCGGCACACGGGTATCATAGCAACGATGGGGCTCCGATTACTCCTCCACAAGCGAATCTTGGCCCGAGTCTGTCCGGTACAGTGCAGGGAGAAAAGCGCCATGAAAACAGGGGCGGTAGCGCTGATCGATGCATTGGGATTTCGCGGTATTTGGGGACGACACAAACCCGATGACGTCCTGACTGCCTTGAGAAACACGAAGGATTGGTTCGAGGCCCGAATTAAGGAGCAGTTCACTTCACAGCCTTGGATGCAATGTGAGGTGGCATTTCTCTCAGATACGATTGCGGTCTCCATGGCTCTCGCCGATTCCACCCCAAATAGAGAGGCGATGTCGGTAGTGTATCTGGCCGATGTCATCAGTTGGGTCCTCGATCGGGTGCTTCGGTCAAGCGTTCCTCTCGCCTACCGAGGTGCGATTGCTATCGGAAGTTACGAAGTGTCACCTCACTTTCTGATTGGGCAGGCTATCGATGAAGCCGCGGGCGCGCACGAACTGGCACAAGGCGCATTTATTTGGCTTACGCCTAGGGCCCGTGACCATGTCGCGCGATGGCTCAAGGACCAGCCGCACAACACACATCTGGTCAAGTTCGATGTGCCGCTCAAAGGTGGAGATACGTTCAACACCTATACGGTGTCGCCGCTAGAACAAGCTCGCGGCGAAAATGACGCGAGCGTGCTCGCACGAAGTCTAATTGCAACTTTTTCCAACTCGAACGTGGACGTTGCGGTCAAGCGCCAGAATACGTCGAGACACATGCGGGCTTGTTACGCTTGGCGCAAGTTCGACTTTCCTGTGGATCTGTCCACGCTTTGAGTTGACCGTCAACCGCGAGGTTCAAGCTGATTTTTACGCAATGGCTGGACAGGACGGGCCGGTCCCCACGCGAGGTAGAGAGAACGTCAGCGCATTCGGTGATTTCTGGGTAACCGCCCTTCCGACGCAGCTGGGACTGCTCGAAATCGTTCTACATGTAGCGAACTATTGAAAGTAGGGAAACTCGACGACCGCACGCAACCACTGGCGCACCCAGCTACCGTCATTTGGTCGTTCTTCCATGAAAAGCCTAGGTATTTGTGTTTCGATCGAACCCCAATTTGCGTCGGCGACGGCGATCAACTCTTGAGCGGATACCGCGCCGGAACTCAAGCGAAATTCCGCATCAGCAAACCAGTAGAGAAACTGCCGCCAGCCGAAACCGAGCCATGGAGTCTTTGCTGGTATCGCTTCCATAATTTTGGCACCGAACGGATTTGTTAGCGACGCCTCGCTGATGAACCCACGCTCCCGGACACGCAAGAGGTCCGACTGTCGCAGGAAGCACAGTAGCGCTTCCTCAAACCAGTAGTTTGCTTTGCCGCCGCCGCCGTTTTCCTCCGGTTCGTCGAGACGAGAGAGGGTAAAGCGACGGAGATTGAAATATTTTCCGCTCGCGCAATTAGTCGCACCAGCGGCCTTCCAGAGGATCATGTCGGCAGCGCAACACGCGACGGTGACCGTTTGCCCACAAGATTCGAGCGCCGAGATAAGTCGCATGGCGCCCTTGAGCTCCTCCGGGTCCGCGAGCTCGCGGCGAGGCTCGATTCCGCAAACGAGTACGAGGAGGCACGCCTGCGCTCTTGAACGGGAAACCATCGAAGCGATCGCCATCGCGCGAGCCGGGGACGCGAGGTCGGGCAAGCTGGCGATCACGGTTTGCATTGGCTGGACGGCCGTGCCTCTAAGGGCAGTCTCAAGGCGATTGCCGTTCGCGACGAGTTGCAAGAAAAAATCGTCTGGAAAAGATTTCGGCACGATGGCAGGCGAGGCTACGGCGGTCGTCGCTAATTCGATGCCAGTCTGAGCGACTGCATCGACGATCGGTCCCCACCATTGTTCGCTGAAATCGGAGGTTTCAACGTCCTTAGGGTAGTAGTCCCACTCCGGGAGGCACATCCGTTCGCTTTGTGGGCGGTATAGATGCGGGTCGAAGATGGTCGCAAAATTGTTTCTACCCTTCAGTCTTTCGAGCTGAGCTGTGATCGCCGCCTGATTGTAATTCAGTGGGCTGAGAATGGCTCCGCCAAAACGCGAGAGATTGTCTTCGAATTGAAGATTTTGCGAATCGTGACCGATTTGGTGAAAAGCAGGCATCAGATTTCGACACTTTGTTTGCGCCACTCTACGAGCAACTCATCTGGCAATCGAAATCGTCCGACAGGCCAGCGTGCAACCATCTTTTCCAACGCCGGTAGCTTAACAGCCGCGATCGCCTTAACGAATCTTTCTGCTGGTCCTTTGCGCGAGACCACATTTAGGATCGCTTGCTCGGGAGTTTCACTGTCAGCTTGGTACGGATGGTAGCCGAGATGGGCGAGAGCGAGCGTCACGCCGACGGCGAATTGGTCAGTGCGCCAATCAATCAGTGACTTATCGTTGTTGAGTTGTTCGGGTGCAGCGAAAAAAGGTGTGCCGGGTCCCGCAAGCAAAAAAGTTTTGGTGAGCGATTCTTTGCTGAGGTCACGAACGATACCAAAGTCGCAAACTAGTGCCTCGCCGCGGGGCGAGGCATAGAGAATATTGGCTGGTTTGAAATCTCGATGGACCAAGTCCTTTTCGGCGATATGTACCAAAGCCCGGATCAGCTCGTCGCCGAGCGCCAAAACATTTTTCCTGTCTAACAGACCGGAACTCAGACGCTCATCGAGCGAGCCACCTTCCATGAATTGCTCAAGCAGGTATGTATATTTTGCACCTTTGTGATCGAACTCTGCGAGCTCAATCAGCGCGACAATGTTGGGATGCGCACAGCGCTTCATCGCGTCGACTTCGCGGTCGCTACGCTCCGTCGGGCAACCGGGACGCAACACCTTCAACGCAAGTTTCTCGCCGTCTTTTTTGGTAGCTAGAAATGTTTCTTTGAAAGAGCCATGATTGAATCCGCCACCGAAGGTATAGCCCGACGCCGCGCAAATGGCTTGCGCTACTGACTCCAGGACGTAGGTGTAGGCTGGCATTTACCGCTGTTCGACCTTCTAACTTGCAAGATCGCTTCCGATGCCAGCCAAGGCTCCAGAGGAGTAGTAAAAGCTGAATTATATACAACTACGAGGCTGGTGTCGTCAATATAACACAATCCGACACCTCTTCTCTCGAATTCAGCGCCAAAGACCGCTACCGCAAGCGCCACTGCTTTGGGAAGAAGAACGAACGATTGGTGCGCAAAGCATGTGTTGCGATAAGCTTGATGGAGAGCGTATTTCCAGTCTTTAAGTTTCGCTTCGACAGCGATTAGCGTATTCATCTCACCGACCGCAACGATATCGGTGCGTCCACGCGCGTAGTCGAACTCACGGCTACAGGCGACTTTGCCCCACGGCGTTAGGTCGGTCTCCAGTAAGCTAACGAACCTATCCACCAAATTCTGTTCCGATGTGAAAGTCATGTTTGAACGTGGGAGGAGTTGCTCCCGCAGTTTCACTCTATCGTGATTGGCGCGCTCCCGCAAACCTCGTCGAGAATCGAAATGAACACAGGGACGAAAAGGTAATTAGGAGACAAAGGGATAGTCGCTTGACCCTCAAGCCTGCCCGCAAGATGCCGCATTGCAGGTCAGACGAAAAATCGAGTCGGTCGCCTTTTCCCGACGTGTTTCCAAATTCCAGCCTTCGTTCAAAAGCGAGCAAACAGTTCAGTCAGACCCCTCTTCAACCGCTTGGAGATCCTTTCGATATTCAACAGCGACGCGTTCCTGACCCCACGCTCAACCGCCGTAGTGGCCCGCTGCAACCCGCAGCGCCACGCAGCTTCCGGCAAACTAGCGAATGGTTTCAACCAGCTTGACGGCTCTCACATTCAAACCACGAGCCAGCTTCACAATGTTAAGCAGGCTGACGTTCGGTTCCCCACGCTCGATCCCACCCACATAGTTGCGGTGCAATTCTGCCAGCTCCGCGAGCTTCTCCTGCAAGAGATTACGCTCTTCGCGCAGTTCGTGGACACGCCCAAGTTCCGAGTACCCGACCCGGGGTCCGAATGTAGCGCGAACCTTTACCTTCAGGGCGTGATACCGAAAGTTGAACGCTGTCATGGGCACAAGCTCTTACCGCTACCCGAAATCGTCAGTCGAATGAAAACAGCTGCGCGACCGATATGCGCAGACGCTTAGCCATTCGCTCCAAAGTCTCGAACGAAGGAGCATTGACACCTCGCTCAATCAGACTCAGGAAGTCCACAGATATGTCGAGAGCCTCGGCGAACTGCTCCTGAGTCATTCGCCGTTGCGCGCGAATCATCCGTAGATGCTGCCCAAACTTCTTGCGCAGTGAGGGCACTTGGAGGAAGTTTCCAAGCGGGAGTCTGCCGTAGTATGGTTACGTCCACCACCGAATGAGACTACGGGTACTCTTTGAGGCTGAAATGCGCATTAGTCTAGCTTGGATGCTCATGCTTGCTTCTGTCCCCGCTCTGAGAGCGCAGCCCATTCCCCGGTCGGATGTAACTACCATCGCGCAAACAGCAACGAAGGCCAGCGTTGTGATTGTCACGTCTGACCCATCGGGTAAGTCGCTCACCCAGGGAAGCGGATTCCTAGTCACCAAGGACGGCAAAGTCGTCACGAATCTTCACGTAGTCCAAGGAGCTGCCTCTGCGGTCGCAAAGTTTTCCGACGGAGCTTCCTACGAGGTTGAAGGGTTTCTTGGCGCTGATCTTAGCATCGACATTGCGGTCCTCAAACTCCGAGCGTCGGACAAGGAATTTCCGTTCCTGCGGCTTGCCGACGCGGACCAAGTTTCCCTTGGTCAGCACGTCATCGCAATTGGGAGCCCGATGTCGCTTGAGAACACCGTCTCGGACGGAATCGTAAGCGCCTTGCGAAGTGCTCACGATCTCGATCCGAACCTGGGCCCGAATCTACGGGTCTTCCAAACAACTGCACCTGTGTCGCCCGGTAGCAGCGGCGGTGCCTTGCTCAACATGCAGGGCGAAGTGATTGGCGTAACTTCCTTCGGCATGGTGACGGGCCAGAATCTGAACTTTGTGATTCCCATCAGCTACTCGAAGCCGCTGCTGGGAACAGATCAAGTGAAGCCTCTTGCCCAACTTGGAGTAGCGGTATCGCGCGACGGTGAGAAAGACGGGCTCGTTAGGTTGGCGGGTACTTACACGGGTATTTGGCAAAGTGGATTGAGCGGAGCCGGGGCCTTGGCTCTTACTGTTACGGTCGAGAACGGTGCTTTGAGGGCCCGCGCCGCGATCACGGGCAGTCCCTCGGGCTACAAAGGCGACTCCCTGGTAGCGAGCAATTTGAGGGACATGGGCGATGGTGTGTGGTCCGTCGATTTCACCGGTGAGCACTCCAAGCTGACGGCTACTGGCATCTTCAAACCGGGCAGTTTTGTCGGAGACTTCAGCTACAAATACAGTAGTCATCGACGGCCAGACCGTGGGCAATGGGTGGCCAGGAAACCGAGCTAGCGTCGACTTCGTTGTGCGGCACTTCCCAACGTGCTACATATTACAGATATGAAACGACCTAGATACCGCCCACTCGCTAGGTTCTGCGGCAATGTCGAATGGCTCTGTGCGTACTGCGGGACGATCAACAAGAACCGCCTGTCTTACGGGGACTGGAAAATCGAGTGCGTCGGAAAGAACTGCTCGAAACGCTTCACTCTCGGCCTCAACTTCTACGTGCATACTCGGCAAAGCTCGGGTGGGCGTCCTCCGTTGCCACCCAATGACTACAGCATTCCTCAGCTAGTCGAGAACTACTACGCCCCGTTCCCAATCGCCTCATTGGAGACCTGGCAGCGCGGGTCCGAGTTCGCTCATCGCCTCGTAGGTGAGGAAAACAAGCCCTGAATGAAGCGCGTCAGCCTGGCTGGAAACCTGCGCTGCAATTCCGCCGCGTTCACCACAAATTGCGCCTCACGCCTGCGACGGAGCCTGGCATTGCGGACCACATCTGGGCGATTTAGGAAATTTTGGAGTTACTAGAAAGCCGTTTGGACACACGTGTAGCGTGATTTACGCGGGATGATGGCCTTGTCCGTCGCGAGGATGCCGATACTCTCCCAAACTAAATCTACGCGCAACTACCTTGCGCCATCGGCCCCAGGCAACAGCTCCCAAAAACACGGTGAACAGAAGCCCCGCATAAGCAGCCAGGATCTCGTATTGGTTCATTGCCCCCTCCATTTCTCAAGGGCAATTCCCATTAGCAGCGAGAACAAGACAATGCAGCAAATGAGAATTACAAGCAAGAAAGATACTTTTCCTTGTGCGTCCCTTCGGGCCAGTTCAAGGGGGAAAAAGACAGTCACTAATACGGCGGCTTCTCGGAAGAAATCTCCGAGCATCTCAAGTACATCCTTCGTTTTTCTTGCTGCCACCTAGCCCCCACGCTTATTAGAGGTCTAATTACGGTGACAGAGTTGTACCTTACCAGCTTTGCGCCTGTAAAGCACTACTGAGGGCTATTAAACCCTCCGTGTGTTGGACGCGTCAATCCATCATTCGTTACATTTTCCTAACAAAGTACCGGTACTTTTCAAACTGCACCACTACCCGAAATTCCCTATCGTTAGGCAGCAGTCACACTACTGTTATAAACTCCCCTCCCGCATTGCGACCGCTTTACCGGAGGTCGCGAACGTTGCTGCATCCCGGCTTCGGGAGTTTCGCGTCAACGGAAGAGCGACCGAGGGAGGAGAGACGGTGGCGCCGAGGTCGCCCAAGCAGCAACTGGAACACTGCGCAGCTACGCTCGCGAGATGGCTGCGCAAGCAACTGAGAGGCGAAGGCGAAACTCAATCTGCCGAAGATCTTGACGAATGGGCCGCGCGTGACACACAGGTCGTAGATAAACAGATCGAAGAGTACGAGCGTCTCCTTCAGCGCGTGCCCGATGAGTGGCGGAAGTATCGTCAGCGCAGGACGAATCTGCTCGCGGAATACCTACCTAAGGCTGCAATGGGCCGCCCATCGAAAGACCAAGAGGCTGCGGAAGCGGAACGCCTCCACAAGGAAGGGCTTTCGTGGAAGCAGATCGCTATCAAGTTGGGAGCAACTCCCGAGACCGTGCACTCCGAAGCGGACCGGGTTCGTAAGTTGGTGAAGGCTCGCCAGCGCGTACCCCCCGGAAAAAAGTCCCGCTGACTTTCCTCCATGGAATAAATCTCTCTCCACTTCTTTCCATCTGCACAGATCGCCGCTGGTCCCTTACTCTCGCGTTTCGTGAGTGAACGTCACGATCCGAGGTGCTTCATGAGCAACGAGACACTGGATATCAGAGGTGCGGCTGAGATTCTGGGTGTGAAATCTTCAACGATCCGGGCTTGGTGCCTGCATCGGAAGCTCCGTTACTTCAAGAGTGGGCGCTGTGTGCGGTTCAAGCGCGAATGGCTCGAAGAGTTCATTGAGCGAAACACGACGCTTGCCGCACTGGATAGGAAGAACCAGGCGACCAAAGCATGACGGACGGTGGGCCGAGCGGGCCGGCGATTGTAGTCACCCTTGAAAACACCTTTCGCAAGTACCTGGCACTCGATACAGGCCTCTCGCTAGTGCTTGCGCTCTGGACGCTTGCTACGCACGTATTCGGAGCGTTCGAAGCCTTCCCATACCTCGCCATCACCTCGCCGACGAAACGCTGTGGCAAGACTCGCCTGGCGGAGATCGTCGAACTACTTTGCGCCGAAGGTCTGCGCACCGTGGGAGCAAGCCAAGCGGCCATCTTCAGAAGCATCCAAATAAGTGTCCTCAAGAAGAAGTCGCTCACCCTCATCATCGACGAGGCCGAAGCTCTCGGCACCAAGAGCGAGAAGTCTGATGCAATACGCGAAATTTTGAACGCGGGCTATCGCAGAGGCCAGAGTGTTATGCGGTGCGAGGGTTCAGGGGAGAAGTCTTATGACGTGAAGCGTTTTGACATTTATTGCCCGAAGGTCCTCGTCTTGATCGGCAATCTTCCTGACACGCTGGCGGACCGCTGCATTCCTATTCGGATGCGTCGCCGCAGGCAGGGCGAACGCGTTGAGCGTTTTTTCTTTTCCCGCGCGAAGTGGGCGGCACGCAAATCTAAACGGCAAATCGACGAGTGGGCGACGGCTAACCTGACGCGAGTGAAACGCCGTTATCAAGGGAAAGACCTAATGTTCCTTGCGGATCGCGAGGCAGAACTGTGGCAACCACTGTTTGCAGTGTGTGCCGTGGTCGCACCCTCCCGACTGGAACAACTGAAAACCATCGCGCTCAACATCTCGAAGAGCAAGCAAAGCGAAGAGCCGGCTGAATGGGGGCTGATCCTGCTGAGAGACATTCGTGACGTATTCAATCAGGCCAGCAAAGACCGCCTTCCCTCGACCAATCTCCTGATGGATTTGAACGCTGTGGAAGAGAGCCCGTGGCCAACCTGGTCAAAGGGAAGAGGGCTGGACCCTCGCGGCTTGGCCCGACTTCTCCGGCCATTCAGGGTCGAGCCGCACAACCTGCGGATGGAGAGCGGTACAATCGTTAAGGGTTACGAACGAGGGGACTTCGAGGAAGCCTGGGCCTCCTACCTACCTGCTCCGCCATCCGCTACACCGCTACAATCCGCATAAACACAGGGGATTCAAGCGCTCAGCGATCCGCTACGCCATCCTGGTGTAGCGGATGCGAAAATGCGAGAAAGCCAGTAAAGACGCGGGTTGTAGCGGTGTAGCGGCTAACCGGGCATTTGTCTGGCACACCCGACCAGGGCAATTTCCCAGAAGCAGGCTTCTGGCCCGGGATTAACTGCCGGTTAGCCCTCGACTCGCGGCGCCGCCCCGGGAGGCACCTGATGATCGAGAGGAATCAGGCAGGCCGGTCATGCCTCGGCTCGCTACACGGGCGGCAGTGAAGCAACCTACTCTTTCGTGATAGCCGAAGAAAGGTGTTTCTGTTCCCAAAATGCGTGCGGGTCCAGAAGCATAGCCGAAGCTTCCTTCGATGTGAGCCTAATGAATCGCCGCTGCCCTGACGTAGGTAGACCGAATGCTGGAAAGAACATTCCAGTAAGAACGAAATGTCGTTTCTCAGGTGACGCAAGCTTTGTGAAGGCCTGGCGAAGCACCCCTGATCGCATTAGTGAGAGCAGTTTGTCAGACGCAGCCTGAGAAAGCTTGGATATGTCTTGAATCTCAATCCCGCAATATACTGGCGGATGGATCTTCGCTTCTTGCAACTGCGCCGACCCGCGGGCCTGTCCTTTGAAAAATCGCATCGTGGTATTCACAA
>Ga0210384_10000078_pt1 | contig 144961 bp, 128 predicted proteins | sample IncBWH2MmetaG_FD_160574 | JGI IMG/M metagenome (GOLD analysis project Ga0210384, IMG submission 160574) | Forest soil microbial communities from Barre Woods Harvard Forest LTER site, Petersham, Massachusetts, United States - Inc-BW-H-2-M | ecosystem: Environmental > Terrestrial > Soil >...
CGTATGCCGTTAACGGCAAGCAGTATTTTGCGGTGTCCTCCGGCGGTGGTAAGAATCCCAAGCTGAAGGTCGGCGGTGGCATCATTGCCTATGCTCTGCCTTAGGGCCCGATCTCTTTACCCCATCCTCCGGGATCATCGATGGTGATGCTCAAGAGGACAGGGCGGCGTCGTAGCAGCACAGCCGTAACGATTCGGTTGCTGAGCAGGCGGGTGTATCCATGATGACGGTCTCGAACGTCATCAATGGCACCGGCAAGGTCAGTGACCAGACTCGCGCTAGGGTGCGTCAGGCGATTCGCAACACCGGATATGTTCCAAACTATGAGGCACGCAGGCTGGCGAGCGGCTGCTGCAGCCGAATCGGTCTGCGGCTCGAAAGCTGACCACATTCCTGATTCGCCTTGGGCATCGGCGGATCGGGTTCATCAGCGGTCCGCCCACTCACGCCGACAGCCTGGAGCGGCGCGCCGGCTATCAGGACGCGTTGAGAAAAGGCGGGATTCCAGTGCAGATCGAACTCACCAGAGAGGGGGACTTCACCTTTGAGTCCAGGCGCGTTGCTGCCAAACAAATTCTCGATCTCCAGAATAGACCGACGGCGATCGTGGCCAGCAACGACGATATGGCGTCAGGCGTAGTGTGGTGGCGCAGCAGCGGAGGCTGGAGCTTCCCGGCGATCTCTCCGTGGCCGGATTTGATGACACGCCGACGGCGCTGAAGTCCTGGCCACCACTGACAGTGATCCGACAACCCATCGACAGGATGGTCGAGCACGGAGTTCGAGTCTCGTCGTCCCCGCCATTCTTTCTCAATCACTTACGACAAGCGAATGGTTCCCGCATTCAGTTTCCGGGATACACCGCTACATCAAATAAACGATCGGTCTGATGCGCTGAGATTCCACGCACACCCCCGCATCGACAGGATAATCGCCGCCGTCGTTTGCGCTACCGCAGCAATTGCCGGGAGGGCTGATTCTTGAAAAACGAAATCAATTGCCGTCCGTTGTTTTATTTCGCGTCCATCCAGGTGTCTGACCCCGCCAGCTTGACGGACACATTCGTAAAGAATATTCGCGCCGGCTTGCCGTCCGCCGTTCCGCGATGGTCCGTTGAGACTAGCAGGGGGCCAGCCTTCTTGTAGCCCGCCCAGGTGGTTGTGACGTTGCTCGGCTTTTTGGACCCGCCCCGATGATAGATGAATTGCTCGACTCGCCCATCCGACCCGACGTAAAGATCCCAGGTATCTCCCGGTGTGTAGCCGCCAACCTCCGCAGGATATTTCACGGACACTAGCGTCGCCGTGCCCTTGGCCAGGGGCAATTTTTGCTTTTCCTTGACGGTCACAACGGCGCTGGTATCCCAATAAACATGGAACGGGAAAACGAACCAATAATTGTCGTTGACGAAACCCGGCTCAATTTCGTTTTTTACGTTGTCAGGTGCGTTGTTGAGCTGAGACCGGTTATAGGTAACCTTCACCGGCTTGCCGTCCTTGTCTTTTGCTTCATAAGTGACTTGTCCGGTCTTAGGCTCCCAGGTCCACGTGCGTGAGAGGCTCACTTTCAAAGCAGGGAGCTCCAGGTTAAACGTATAGCGGGCCGCTTCTATTTGCCCATAGGAATCAAGGCCATAAGTCTTGGCAAGCTGCTCGACAATGGCTGGGCGAGTCTGTGCCTGGGAGGTGCCCGCAAGGAGCAGAACCGATAAAAATAGGCAACAGATCGTCATGGAACGGCACAACTTTGTCATCGAGGTCCTCCTCAGTGAATGTAACGAACTTCGTTTTGGGTGACGTACAAAGGTCCCTGGATCCGTGAATCGTATGTGGTGGTTGCCTTCACTCTACCTGGTCCGCTGAGCATGGCTGTGCGGCCGATCGTGTGATCCTACGCAAAGCGATAAAGGCAGCAGCTACTGCCACCGATCCGTATTCCAGCATCATAATCCAGCCAGGAACTAACCACGGCCGTCCCACGATGCGCAGGTGCCAGACATAATAAGTAGGAATAATGCTCAAAGTCCAGACCATGATCGGTACCGTGGAGGTCGACCTTATGAACGGCAGCAGCCATAGCAGATACCATGGATATACAACCGGCGCACATAATAGAGATGCGGCCATTGGCCACGCAATCGCATCCAAGGACCCTTCCGAGAACTTTCTTCTCATCCAGATGGCGGTAAAAAATCCGACGAGCACTGCCAGCCCAGCCACAAGCTGCGGGGCCACGACTCGCTCGAGCGTTGCAAAAACGGGATCATTAAAGCGGAATCTCTGAACGTAAGTGCCGAGCGAGCCGATCGGAATCCGGCCGTGGTTGAAAAATGGTATGTACAGAAGTCCGACGACGATTGCAGCCAGCGCGGCGTCGCGCATTCGAACGCGCTTCCAGTAGAGTGGCAGCAGCACGATCGGGAGAAATTTCACGGCAACAGCAAGCCCAAATGACATGGCCGCAAGAGCACGCCAGCGCCGGAAAAGCGCGGCAGCGGAGACAACGAGCAGCAGCACGCCGAGAATATCGACGTGACCGCTGCCCGCTACCTCAATCGCTAGCAGTGGGTTCCAAGCGTAAGCCAAAATCCAGTGCACTCCTTCACCACTCCGACGCAATAGATCGAGCAAAACGAGAACGATTCCCAAATCGCAAATTACAAATGCTACTTTCAGCGCAAAGATAGACTCGTGAATCGCTGTTACCCCGCGGAAGAAAAGCTGAGCGCCCGCTGGATATGGGCTCGGCACCTCTGGATTATTTAGCGTACGCGTCTCAGATGTGTGCAAGCCGGCAAGCGCAGGGTCGCTGGGAACGACGATATAAGGGTTATAGCCGAGCCGCTGCACGCGGCCATCCCAAACATATCGATGAACGTCGTCGTCTAGACCCGGTGGCATTCGCAAGAATTGAAAGTGCCACAGAGCAGACAGGGCGAGACCGACGACAATAACGCGCTTCGGAAATTCTGAGGCGGAGAAGAGCTCGCGGATAGCCAGGAGGTACGCGACGCTTGCCACAGCCAGCGGAATGAAAAATGACGGTTCACCGATGTGGCCGAAGTTGCGTGCGCAAATCGCCAGCGCCACAAGCAAGATGGCGCCGAGTCCATAGAGCCTGCGGGATGGCGTAAGCTTCACAGTTTCACGCGCCCGTCCGCAACTGTGCTACCGCCTGTCCCCACTGTTCAAGCCAGACCGCCGTTCGTGGCGCCCTGGCGGGGGCGAGGCGCAGTTCCGCGGCAAGCCGAGTTAAGTCGCCCTCCACGTCGATGTCGTAGAACGGATCGGTCAAATGTACAGAAAGCTGCAGCCCACGAGCGCGCGTCAAGAGCGTCTCAAGGGCACTCCCCGTTCCCATCGCATCACTGGCGAACAGATCTGAATGTGACGCCCTCGCACCAACGAGGTAATATCCGCCGTCGTGTGTGGGCCCCACAACCAGGTCGTGGACTTCGAGTGCGTCGAACGCGGCCTCCAGTACGGCCGCCGGCAAATGCGGACTGTCGCTGTTGAAAGCGATGACCCGCCGTTGGCCAGAAGTTGCAAAGTGGTTGAACACAGAGGCAAGACCCGCGGCGAGCCCTTGACCCGTCTGGGGCACGATGGGCACTGTTTTAGCCACTGCGCGCGCAAGGTCTTCCACGTCGGACGCGGGGCACATAATGGCAGTTTCCACATAACCGAGTTCCTGCGCGAGGGCTATCGTGTCGTTCAGAAGGCATCGGTATAATTCGGTGACCGCAGGCAACGAGAGACTGTGGGCCAACCTGGTCTTCACCGAGCCCAGTCTGGGCGCTTTGGCCATGATGACTAGCGTGCGATTCGTTAATGCCATTGAAAGGTGTCACCGTTTGTTCGCGGTTCCATAAGTATGGCCGCGTGGGATTTCAAGTGGACCGTGGCACGCTGTTCTTTCGTCCTCGGAAAAAGTAGAGCGCGATTCGACTGAGAATAAACCACGTCGCTCCGACGGTGCCTCGGAGTGTGCCGCTGATCTTCGATTTTCCGATCCGCGGGTGATAGCTTACCGGCACCTCGACGATGCGCAAACCCTGCGTGGCTCCCTTTAGGATTAATTCCACGGCCCATCCGTACGTGGTCTCTTCCAGTGCGACTGCGCGAAGGGTTTCGGCGCGAGCAGCGCGGAACGGTCCGAGGTCGGTGATCTTTACTCCGTACAGGTTCGTGATCAAGCTAGCCGCCAGCCAATTGCCAAACAGCGCGTGCCAGGGAAGCGCGCCGGGCGTGCGTGGACCAGCGAGACGCGAACCAATGGTGATGTCAGCGCGCCCCTCGGCAATCGGAGCGAGGAGAAGCGGAAGCTCAGCAGGCCGATCGCTGTAGTCGCCGTCCAGGAATACGACAACATCGGGCGTGCTGGTGCCAGCGAGCCCAGTCAGACAGGCCTGCCCGTAACCACGTCGCGGCTCGGTCATGACTCGCGCACCCATACGCGCCGCAATTTCAGGTGTCCCGTCTGTCGAGTTGTTGTCGACGACGATGACCTCGGTGACGAGATCGCCGGGAAGATCACCGATTACACGTCCGATGGCCTGCGCCTCATTACGCGTAGGAATGATCACTGAGACTCGCACTCCGCTCCCGTTTGCTTACCATAAGAAACCGGTTGGCCGTTTGCGCGCCAGGAAGGCATCAATACCCCACGTGCGTCCCGCACGCCCGATGGCCAACGCAAGCGAGGCCATGACGGGAACCAGCAGCTCCCAAATCCATGCCACTCCCCATTCCGAAACCCACAGGCTGCCAAGATATGCAAATGCAATGAATGCGGCCGGACGCGTAAAAAGGCCGAGTACCAGCAGCACTCCCAGTGAAATTTCCGCCAGTCCCTGAAGGGGGGCAGCCATGGATGCGTGGCTCGCCGCGAGTGCCATAACACTCTTCCACACAGTGGGGGCGTGACCTTTCTCAATGTAGTTATTAATGAGACCGGCGTAACCTGACGGCGTGTATAGACCTTTACCCAGATTCTCGAAGAAAACCCAGACCAACATCGCGCCAATGGTCAACCGCATGATGACCAACCCGATGCGCGCGTGCGGCTGTGGAGCTTCCTGGGAGTTGTTGGGTGATACCGTTGGGCTTGTCGTCATGATTTTCCTCTCCGCATATCAGAATCTTTTTTTCCGTGCTGCGCTTTTCTTATCGCTTCTCGGCAGGCAAAGCGCAAATCTAATCGCGGGCGATCACGATGGTGGTACACGCGCTTTCGCTCTTGGGCAGTTCGCGCGCCGGAGCCATGCGTACTTCCAGCTTCTCGGTTATTCCCCGGACGATCGGACAATACGAGTCCGGCTCGCGCAGGGCGTTTTGCAAGCGGCGGCGTCCCGCACACCCCCCGTGGCAAGACGCCAGATATGAGCACGAACGGCAAGCCTCTGGCGCGGTACGCGCCTCAACGAAAGGCGAAGTTTCTACGACTTCCGAACCGCGCGAGATCAGCAACGAAAGCGGCTCGCCGACGCCAGGCCAATAAACGCACGGCTGTGTGGTGGCGCGAGGCGTGACACGCACGGTACTGGCTCCGCAGCCGCCCGATCTTGCCGGCATACCCGCCATGGCGCGAACCAGCGGCTCCCCAATGGCAATCACGTCGGTTTCCGCAAACAATGCGCGAAAGCCTTCCCAATATTCCTCATACGTCAGAGCGTACAGGTCGGAGCGTACCGCTTGATAAACGTTGATACGAAGCGGCGCCCCGTAGCGCTTGGCAACGCGCGCCACGTGGGCCAGCCCTAAATAGTTGGCCTTCATCATTACCGCAATGAAAGTGACGGGAACCCCGAGTCGCACGCAACGCTCCGCCTGCTGGTGAATCAGCGCCCAATTGCCAGAGCCGCGCTGGGCATCCTGTTTCGCTTCGGTGGAATAATCCAGGGAAAACTCGATATCGTGAAAAGCACGCAACTCCTCGTCGCTGAGCACCGCAACGCTGTGCCCATTCGAAGTGATGGTGAGCTTCACTGGCAGGGTACGAAGGAACGCAAGGATTTCGCGGAACTCCGGGTGCATTCCATTTTCACCCGTGCCGAGATTCACGGAACGAACTGGGAGGCTGGCCATCACGGAGCGCACTTGCTCGAGGCTCAAGCGGTCAACCCGGGCTGGATCGCGGTAGCAGAACGAGCAGGAGAGATTGCATTCGTTGGTCAAACCCAGTCCGAGGGCGAAGCCCTGCGATGGGGCCGGAAGGACTAACCCTTGGTGCAAAGCCGCTTCTGCGGAATGTTGACTCATTCCCGTAAACCATTCCTTCCGCGGACGTGGGTCTTTCCGGCAGTTACGTGCCTATCGCGGGCGATGACCGAAAATCGCGTTTGCGCTTCCAAAACGAACGGACGAGCGGCGTCGTTAGCGCTGCGTTTGAACCGTGTTGTGCGTGGTATACGCATCTCAAGTGACCACGGAACGACGGAAGACGGAGAGATTGTACCGAATCAAGAGGGATGTGTCTGCTCACCCGTTACGGCGCGCCGGAGGAGGTTTAGATCGCCGCGGCAGGGACTACCGAGGGATAGTGCCCGATGGATGAAAATCTTCATCGAGAACCGGGCGAAAAGTTTGAACCATCCTGGTGTAGAGCTTGCTCAGACAGATTGCGAGGTCTCATCCGAGGTGCGCGTATTTTGGCAGTGTTTGCGGAATCGTTGTGGGGATGGGCTCAGCGATTCCCAAATGTCCAGGTCACCCCGGAGCTGGTGCCGTAGTCGCTTCCGGAGAAACCGGGGGGCGGACGATTGTCCCAGTTACCGTAGAAGGAGATATTCCATTTGAGATTGCTCCACAGTTTAACGTAGTAAGAAGCGTTGAGATTGAAATGGACCCGGCCGGGCTCTGAGACCGCAGGAAGGAGATAAGCGCCAAGCGAAAGAGTCGTCCTGTTAAAGTAGAAAAGTCTTATCTGACTACCGACTAGTCCGGAAGCGACATTCTGAGTCGTGGCGGGCAAAATTTTCTGCTGGTAGTTAATTCGCTGCCAAGCTAGCCCGCCAAACAAACTGATCGAAGCATGGTTATTGTTCACCAGGTACCGCCCGATTCCGCCTCCAATACTGGTCTGGAGCCGAATGCCCTGCTCCGAACTCTGCAGGAAATCGGCAAGCCCTGTGTAGTACCAATTGTTCCAGCGCAGCAGGCGTTGCCCGAGCAGGGTGACCTCATTTCGCGTCGCCGGTGTGTCGCGCGTGCTGGTAGACAAAGTTGAATTATAGCTGACGCCGGCGGACCATCGCTCTTGAGGATAGCTGATGGAAGAACTTAAATTGTATTGCGTGGACTGATTGCCTTTGCTGTAGGTCGTGCCCATGCCGATATCGCCGTTGAAGCGATGCCAAAAATTGTCGGAGGTTTGATCCATTTTGATGATCTGACTCTTGTCGAGCTCGACCTTGCTGTCAGGAAGCTCAAGGACTTCTATCTGAATGGGGCGTCCTTCCGGAGTCTCGGGAGTGGAGAGCGTACCCGAGTGGACCACGCCATCTTGAGTCTTGACCATGAATAGCTGGTTGCTCTCGACATGGTCTACCTTGGCCCAATCCACGGAGAGGGTGGTGAGGATGTAGTCGACGCTGATGTATAGAGTATCCCCGTTAAGGCCCTTAATCTCGCACGTGACGCGGTCACCATTCTTCATGATAATGACGTCGCTTTTTTCGCGCGCAAGCAGCGGCGTGGCCAGAAAAAGTGCGCAACATAAAACAATGGTCTTCGCGTTCATACCTGGTCCTCTCAGCGCGGAAATGCTTTTCCAGCATATAGACGTCAGGCGAAGTGCGCCACGGGTTTGGGCGGTCCCGCTGGATTCTCCAAATTTTGTCATACAGGTATTCGCCGACTCATTTGCTTATGGATAGGCAAATCCACAGCGTTTGATAAGTGACACAGCGATTAAGACGAGAGTGAGTCCCCGACCTGCTGCAATCCAGAGCGCGGCCCTGCCAACTTTTCCGAGGCGCCTGCCGATGGCTGGGTTTGATCAGCGCAAGCATTACCCTGCGGTTTGTGCTTTCGAACTGCCGCCCGTTTGCAGGCGCGCTTTTCTGCTGGCAACTTCCCCCTGTTGGCGGGCGCGATTAATGCTCCCCACCGGCAAGCTGTCCGGGGTGGAGTTTCCGGTGACATCGAAATAAGTTGCCTCGCCGGCATCCAGCAAAATCTGCGAATTCGCCAGGAGCGTGAGCCGGGCGACCGAGTGGAAAGGAGCTTCCGCCTCGTTCCACTCGACACTCGCGTTTTCGGTCCAGAAGCCGTAACCGCCGAAGCGGCCGCCCAAAGTTGCGATCATTCCTTCAGCGCCGCCGTCTGGAATCGTTACTTCGGCGGTGATGGTGTAGTCTTTGTCCAAAATACTGGGGGCGTTACCGACGGGAATGCCGGCATTCTCACCCGAGTAGGAGAAAACAGTTTGCCCTGCGGTCGCGCTCGGCCGCGGCGTAAGCAAGCGCGGGAGGATTGAGTTATCCAAGGGGAGGACGTTGTATTTCGCGGCCTCTGTCAGGAATAGGGATTGCAATTCCTTCAATTTTTGCGGCTGCTGCGCCGCGAGGTTGTTATATTGCGAGTAGTCTTCGCTGAGATTGTAGAGTTCCCACTTGTAGTCGTTAACCTCTGGCAGCTTCGCCGTTCCCAACATCCAAGGTGGGACGGGCGGAGTCGTGCAAGCATACCAACCGTCGTGATATATGCCGCGGTTGGCAAACATCTCGAAATACTGCGTGTCGCGCTTCGACGGCGCATTGGCATTAGCCTTGTCAAACGTGTAGGCCATGCTCACTCCTTCGATCGGCCTCTGGTTGATCCCGTTGACCTGCTCGGGCGCCTTGATGCCAGCGGCTTCGAGGATCGTCGGAACGATGTCAATCATGTGGTGAAACTGGGTGCGAATGCCGCCCACATCATTGATGTGGCCGGGCCAGGAAATCACCATGCCCTGCCGCGTTCCGCCGAAATGAGACGCTACCTGCTTGGTCCATTTAAAGGGTGTATCAAACGCCCACGACCACGCCACCGACATATGCGGGTAGGTTTTGTCCGAGCCCCAGTTTTCATAATGCAATAACTGCAACGGTTCGGGGACGTCAAGAATGCCGTTGTAGGCGGTCATTTGATTGAACGTGCCGACCAGGGTGCCTTCGGCGCTTGTGCCGTTGTCGCCGCTTATGTAGATGATGAGCGTGTTGTCGAGCTTACCGATGTCCGCCACGTTTTGAATAACGCGGCCGATCTCATCGTCGGTGTAAGCCACGTAGCCGGCAAATACCTCCGCCTCGCGCGCGTAGAGCTTCTTTTGCACCTCGGAAAGCGAATTCCACTTCGGCAACTCGTCCGGCCACGGGGTAAGTTGCGCATTAGCGGGGATGACACCGAGCCGTTTCTGGCTGTCAAAGATTTCATCCCGCAATTTTTCCCAGCCCATGTCGAACTTGCCTTTGAACTTCTCAATCCATTCCTTCTTCGGCTGGTGTGGTGAGTGCGTGCCGCCGGGAACGTAATAGAGGAAGAACGGCTTGTCCGGCGCGGCCGCATTCAAATCGTTCATGTACCGGATGGCATCGTCCGCCATGTCGGTGATGAGGTTGTAATCCTTCCTTCCAACCCACGGGAATACTTGCGTATGATCTCGGAACAAATAGGGCGTCCACTGGTCGGTTTCGCCCCCCCCCCATGAACCCATAGAAATACTGGAATCCCATACCCGAAGGCCATTGCTCGAAGGGGCCAGCTGTACTGCTGTATTGGAAGCTCGGTGTATTGTGGTTCTTGCCGAACCACGACGTTGCGTAGCCGTTCTCTTTGAGGATTTCGCCGATGGTGGCGTTCTCGGGACCGATGACGGAGTCGTAGCCCGGGAAGCCGGTAGACATTTCGCCGATGACGCCGAAGCCAACCGAGTGGTGGTTGCGGCCGGTGATGAGCGCCGCTCGCGTCGGCGAGCATAGAGCCGTGGAGTGAAACTGCGTATAGCGCAATCCCGCTTTAGCGATGCGGTCCATGGCCGGCGTCGGGATGACGCCACCAAACGTGCCAGATACCCCGTAGCCTTGGTCGTCGGTCATGATAAGGAGCACGTTGGGCGCGCCCTTTGGCGGCACTACGCGCGGCGGCCACCAAGGCTTGGAGTTCTTAGCATCTTCCTTGATCACTCCACCGAATTTCGGGGGCGGAGGCGGGAGTTGCTTCCCATCGAGAGAGGTCGTGGCGCTGGGTGAACCCGGCGTACCCGTGACCTGCTGGGCCTTTGCGCTCGCCGCTGCGAATCCCAGAACTAACAGAGACGGTGCAACAACAAGAGCCACTTTCCCGGTCCAATTCATGAACGTCCTCCTCTTACTTCCCTGGCAGAGAAATGATGCGGCGGATACCCTCGATGAATAGCGCGCGGATACTGCGCCTAGCAGCGGCGCGCCGTAATTGTCAAAAGTGACAGCCTGGCCAGCGGCTCCGCGGGCAATACCAAAGTCATTTCTTTTCGATGGAAAAGTAGAGATAGAGGGCCAGGCCGAGGGAATTCACCTGCTGGTTGGGGCTCTTGCCGGTGTTGTTGTCGTGCTCGTAGTAAGTGTTGAACTCAAAGTGTTTGCGGATGGGAAATAGGCAACCCGCATAGAGAGAGGTGGTACTCCATTTGTTGTACTGACTCTCGTAAAAAGGCTCGACAGCGACGTACGGAATGAAGTGGTAGGAATGGATGGAAAAAGTCCGTTCGAGCGTCAATTTGTTGCGATAGCGCCAAGTGAATTTGCTATTTTTCCAGTCCAGGTCCGCGCGGTTGCGATCCGAGACACGGAGCCCCGCTTTCAAAGGAGAGTTGAACGTGGCAATTGTCTCCATCCGATTTTCGGAGGGAGCATTTGGCGCGGTGATGTAACGATATCCAGCTTCCAGGACGAAGGCTCTCGATTTCGAATCGTCCAGATCGAAAGTCTTCACAGTCTTGAGCTTGAGCAATGGTTTCAGATAAAGCTGAATGCTCGGACCGACCGAGAACTGCGTCGGATCACCGCCCTCGCGATCGTCCTTGGCCTGGAGATAGACACGGAAAGCGGAATTCAGTTTGAGATGCGCGTCAATTTCCGGCAGGAACTCCGTGGACGATGTCTGTGCGCGAGCAGGCAGGCATGCGAGTAAGAAAAGAGATGCCAATCCCCAGAAGGTCTTGCGAGTTCGCGTTTTCATTCACCACACTGAATTGCACAAGGAAGACGAAGTTTCGGAGGGCGGCCCTGGCGAGCCGCCCGCCGTGAAGTGGTTCCTGCTAATTGCTTGGGCCTTTGGCCGCCGCTTCCGCCTCGGCCATCCTCTTCGCCATCTCTGCTTTAATGGCGTCGAGGTTGAAGCTCGCGCCTCGCTGCATCGGCGGGAATTCGAGGAAGGTCTGGATTTCCTTGCCCATAACCTGCTGGACGAACACGAAGCGCCAGAATTGGTACTTGAACCAATCGAAGTATTGCTGCGCCCCATCCTTCGTCCCGTTGCTGGGCCAACCCGTGCGTTCGAAGGGATCGAGACGCAAGTTGGTGATATAGGGCACGTCGGGATGAGTTTTCTCACCCAGCCAGCCCTGCGGTTGGTCGATGAAGCGAAACTTATAATCGTCGATGCGCACCGCGCCAACCGTGCTTTCGCCGAGGTAGAAGATTTCATGACGCGCCGACGGGCCTTTGCCCGTGATTGCGGCCATCTGGTTATAACCGTCCAGGTGGTTCTTGTAGGTTCGGTCACCGATCGTTTTGCCCTTCAATAACTCTTCGGTGATGTTCGGATTGCCGGCTGCGGCGACGAAGGTGGGGAGCCAGTCCATGCCGGAGAAGATGCCGTTCTGCACAGAGTCCGCCGGCACATGACCGGGCCAGCGAAGAATTGCGGGCACGCGGAAACCGCCCTCGAGCACTGTTCCCTTGGACTGGGCAAATGGCGTCTGACCGCCATCGGGCCAGGTGAAAACTTCGGTGCCATTGTCGGTGGTGAAGACAACGATGGTGTTGTCGTCCTCGCCGATCGCCTTCAGTTTAGCCATCACGAGGCCAACGTCGTCGTCCAGTTGCGCCATACCGGCTTCTTCCTCCGACCAGCCATTCACGGAGTTGCGCAGCGCTTCATACTTCGGGGACAGGTGAGTGACTATATGCATGCGGGTCGGGTTGAGCCAGACGAAGAACGGTTTGTTGTCCTTCTTGGCCTTGTCGATGAAATTCAGAGAGAGGTCGCGGATTTCGTCATCCACGGTCTCCATGCGCTTGGGATAGAGCGGGCCGGCGTCCTCAATCTTCTGTTTCCCTATCACGCCCCAACGGGGCATCACTGTTGGGTCAGCCTTGTCCGTGGACCAGCAATGAACCATGTTGCGCGGGCCGACGACATTCAGCAGATCCTGCGGATAGTTTGGATGCGCCGGGTCTTCCATGGCATCGAGGTGATACAAATAGCCAAAGAATTCATCGAAGCCGTGAACGCACGGCAGAAATTCGTTGAGATCTCCGAGGTGATTCTTGCCGAACTGGCCGGTGGCATAGCCCATCGACTTGAGTATCGTGGCAATGGTAACCGCTTCCGCGGGTATGCCGATTTTGGCGCCGGCTTGACCGACGGTGGTCATGCCCGTACGGATGGGAAGCTCCCCGGTGATGAAATTCGCGCGACCCGCCGTACAGCTCGCCTCCGCGTAATAATCCGTGAACAGCATGCCTTCCTTGGCAAGTTTGTCGAGGTTCGGCGTCTTGCCGGCCATCAAGCCGCGGTGGTAAGCGCCGATGTTCCACATGCCGATGTCATCGCCCATGATGACAAGGATATTGGGTTTCTTCTCTTGCGCTGAGGCCGGCCACGAAGCTACCAGTCCCAAAACCAGGAGAAGCACAGCAGAGACCAGAGCAGCTTTACCGATGCACTTCATGAACGTCCTCCTCTTCGATATTTCATTTGGCAAACAAAATCGGTGCGAGGCTTTGTTCCCCGGCGCAGTTCGGCGCATCTCTGCACTGCTCCGACCAGCCAAGCCACTACTTCTGTTTCGGCGGGTAATTCTGCAGGAGTTTGGCAACGGCCTTGTTCAACTTCTGCATGTCCTTTTGCTGATTTCCGCTGGGGTTCAAAGTCTGGGCCGCATTGCCCGTCCAAATCAGTTGTTTTGAAGTCGGATCATAAAAATCAACTACTAACGTACCGTTGGATATCGTGGAGCTAGTGGCTGATCCCATCCCGCCCATCAGCCTTCCTCCGCCCCAGGCATTCCACTGCCGTTCCTGATCTACCGAGCATTGATAGCCCACATAGAGATCCGCGGTGCCACTTGTAGACAGGGTGAGTCCTTTTCCGGCGAGCGTATTGTTCACCGCCTCCTTGATCTCCTGACTGACGATCTGATTCGGGTGCACATTGGACGGGATATCCACCCACATGTAGGTGTGATATTGCGAGAAATTGGTACCAGGCATGAAGTTGTAATGCACTTGCTGGGCGACGAGAACGCCGCCGGCAACCAGTACAAGGCCAACCATCGCGAGCAGTCGAACAACGGTGTTTTTTGTCCTGAGAAACATTTCCATCCTCCTTTGCAACGATCAATTTGTTTTTTTTCAAATGGACCACAATTAAATCAAGTTCACTTAAGCTCGAAGTTCGCGCCGAATATGACGCCGGATAGAGTTGCGTTATAGATAAAGGCGGTCTGCCCCGGCGGCCGATAGTTCACGTCCAAGTATCGGTAGCCCGCCAGCAGCGTCCATCTCTTGCAGAGCCTATAGCCCAACAGCCCTGCGACTTGATAATCCAGTCTCGCGCTGCCGCCACCCGCGTCCCCCAGAATGATCATCACAGCCTTGGGAGTAAGTTGAGTCTCGATCTTTGCCCCGCCGAGCCCGTCCACCCAGTTCGCAGAGGCAGAAAAGCCATTTCCGATTGGGTTGGGCTCCAGCTTCAAGTTGTTGCTCACATGCCAGTAGCGGATGCCAAAGAGAGCGTCAACTTTGACTCTCTTGCCGTCGATGAACCGAAACCCGAACTTGGGCGTGAAGATGCTTTGTGTCGCCCGGAATTCGACCGAATTAACGCCTATCGCTTCGCCAATAGGGAGTCCTTTGTTGTCCGAGAGCTTCATCCACATGAAGTCGATGGGCACGACCAAGCGCTTATGGCGAAGCTCGGCCGCACCCATAAAACCAATATCAAAGTGCGAGAGAAGGTCGCCGGCACTAGCGTGAAAGCCGGCCTCGTGACCAAGCGCACCAACGGTACCGTGTGCCCCCGCAAACCAAAGGTAAGGTGCGATGCCTACATGCCAGCCATCGTCGGAGGAGTCTTGATCAGCTGTTTGCGTTGCAGATTTTGCCGGGTCCTGAGACTGGCCAGAAACGACAGGGGAGAGAAGCATCAACGCGAACGCCAAACTGAGAATAGTTGCCAAAACATAAGATTTGCAGCACAGACTCATGACGGAAGCCCCTTTGATCGTGGTAGTCCTTACGCCAAACAAGCTTGGCAAAGCTAGTCCCTATTCAGCAGGCATTCCACTGTCAAAAGTGACAGACCTTGGACTCGGTTTAATCCAGGCATACAGGTCACTACCCCCTGAACTCGCCTTCCGCTGCTACGGCGTGTCTTGCTGCGATGAGAAACGGGATACGAAAACACGACCGGCGATTGCTTCCTTCATAGCCGGAATCAAGTCCGTGTCCATGGACACTTTCACGACGTAACCTAGTCCTCCCGCTGAAAGGCACGTTTCCAGGATGTCCGTGTCCTCATGAACAGTCAGAAAGACGATCCTGGCTTTGCAGCCGCGCCGGTGAAGCTCCCTCGCAACCTCTATTCCACTCGTGCAGGGCATCGAGATGTCCAAGACGGCCAAGTCAGGTTCGAGCGCCAAAACTGCTTCGAGTGCTGCCCGCCCATCTGACACCATTGCGACGACCTCGAATGTTTCCCGCAGCAGCTCGGAAACGGCGCTCAAGACGGGCGTCAGATCATCCGCTACCAGAACACGCTTGAGAGTCATGGAGAGTTCATCCGAGAGCCGTTTCTCAGGTCCGGTCGTTAATGTCGAGTTGAGGCGCAAATGGAACCCGCGGCGAAATCTCCAGCCCCAAGGTCAATTCAGCAGCCCCGGAACCGGAACCCTGCAACCACATTGCTCGCGTTTTCAGCGGGTGGGTATTGGTAGAAAGTACAAGTAGGCGAGAATAGTTGCAGGAGCTAGATCGAGATGATCCGGTGCTTAATGGCATACTGGACCAAGTCGGCGTTGGTCTTAAGTTGCAAGAGTTCCATAACGGCATATTTGTGCGCCGCAACCGTGCGCGGCGTGATACTGAGAGCGGAGGCTACCTCCTTCATGGAGCGCCCTTCCGCCAGGAGCTGGATGACCTCCCGTTGCCGTGGGGTGGGCTCGGGAGCGTGGTCGCGGACGTTCGGACTTCGAAGGGCAATATTGTCCAGTCCGTCCGCAATGCTGGGAGTCACATAGGTGCGGCCCTTGAGGACCAATTCAATGGCATCGGTCAACTCCAGCGCCGCGGCCTGCTTCACGAGATAAGCCGAAGCACCTGCCCGGAAGGCCTCGCCCACAAGGTAAGGATCCTCATTCATAGTCATGAAGATAAGCTTCACTCTGGGCATCGAGTGTTTGACCTGCCGGGCGGCGTCCAACCCGTTTAGCTGCGGCATGGCGATGTCCACCACGATAATGTCAGGTTGCAGTTTGGCCGCCGCTTCCATAAGCGAACGTCCGTCGCCGACCATGCCGACGACCTCGCACCGCGGTTCCAGAACACCTTTCAAAGCGTCCAGCAACATCTGGTGGTCATCCGCCAGTAGTACTCGTGGGCGTCTCAAGGTGCTATCTCCCCATAGCCTGTGTTCTCAGGTGCGCGCCCGGGACGACGGCAGCCGACGGGACCTCGGCGAGAATCTCGGTCCCTTGCAAGAGTTCTGATTTCACTGAAAGCCGCCCCCCCACTAGCCGCAGCCTCTCGCGCATCCCAACTAAACCGATTCCGGCGTCTGGGTTGCTAATTTCAGGGTCAAAACCTCGCCCCTCGTCGGTAATGCGCAGACTGATGCCAACCTGGTTCGAGCCAAGTTCGACATGTGCGCTTGAAGCCTGACTATGTTTGACAACGTTACCCAGGGCTTCCTGGGTGACTCGAAAAAGGCACAGTTCCACGTCTTTCTGAATGTTTCGAGGGAATCCGGACGAGCTGAAGAAAACCTCGATCTTGTACTTTTCGCGAATTTCCCTGCAAAGGCCGTTAAGTGCCGGCACAAGACCGACGAGTTCTAATTTGCTGGAATGGAGTTGATGAGAGAGTGTATGAATGTCTGTGGACATTTCCTTGGTGCCTTTAAGCATTCGCAGGATGCTGGAACGATTCTCGACGTCTGACTCAGGCAGGTGTTTCCAAAGTTGGCCTAGACCAATCCCAAGAAGGGCCAAGCGCTGGCTGAAATCGTCGTGAAGCTCCCTGGCAATGCGGGCGCGCTCTTCCTCCTGGGCGCGAATAAGGCGGCCGCTCAAACTGTGCAGAGATTCTTCGGACAGCTTTCGCTCCGTAATGTCGAGGCACGTGCCGATATAGCCGCAAAAGGTTCCATCCTGTTCAAAACGGGGCACGCCATAGTCAACGATCCAGCGATATTCACCGTCGAAGCGGGACAGGCGGTACTCCATTTCGAACTCGGCGCGGGCGTCAAACGAAGCGCAGTAAATATCGAGACAACGTTGCACGTCCTCTGGATGTACACCCGAGACCCAGCCTTCCCCAAGCTCCTCTTCCATGGACCGGCCGGTGAAGCTTAACCAACCTTGGTTAAAAAAAGTGCAAAGCTTGTCGGTCCCAGCCATCCAAATGAGCACCGGAGCCGTGTTTGCAACCAGGCGAAAGCGCTCCTCGCTCTCGCCCAAAACCTGCTCTGCCCGCTTCCGATCGGTAATATCACGCGCAATTTTAGAAGCGCCCACAACCACTCCCGATGAATCTCGCAAAGGGGAGATGGTCAGGGACACATTCAGTCGTTTTCCGCCCTTCGTAACGCGCATCGTTTCATAGTGCTCTATGCTCTCCCCGGCCCTCAGGCGTCTCAGGATAGACTTCTCTTCATCAACCAATTCATTGGGAATCAAAATTGTAATTACACGCCCCACCATTTCTGCTTCCGGGTAACCGAAGATGCGTTCGGCGCCTGCGTTCCAGGTCTGGATGACACCGTTCAAATCCTTGGAGATGATGGCATCATCGGAAGATTCCACAATGGCCGCGTGCCGGAAGCGGGCTTCCTGCGCGCGTTTGCGCATCACGGCATTCGAAAAGATTTCTGCAACTAACTTGAGCTGCTCGACCAGATCTTGCGTCCACCTCACGCGACGCGTTGTACTGACAAATGAGATACCACCGAAGAAGTCTTCACCGGCCTTCAACGGAACCATTGCCAGCGAAACGGCCCCAACCCTCTGGAGATGCTCCCTTTCCGCGGAGGCCTCCTCGGGGAGCGCCTCGAGGTCAGAGACAAGTATCATTTCGCCGCGCATAAGAAGCTTCGTCCACCAACGAAAGCGGTTAGTGTTCGCGACCGCAGAAACGGGCTGGATCCCCTGGCCATGCCAGGAAAGCGTCACTTTCAATTCCGCGCCGCCGCGGGAATACTCAAAGAATGTAATTCGATCAATCTTGAGAGACTCTGCAATCGAGCCAAGACTCTTTTCGATTTTTGCGTCGACTTGCTCTGTGGGCAGACTAATGAACGTGGTCGAGAGGTCGGAGAGCATCTTCTCGAACGTCATCCGGTCAATCAGAGAATGTTCAAACTTTATCCTGTTTGCGCGCTGCCGCAGCAACCCCGCAATCAGGATCGTCTCTATGACGCATACCAGAATCGCAACGAGGATGTACCACTTGTAGGTCTGCCAAACAGTGAGCTGGCGATTCATAACAGTACTTCCTTCGGGAAGCGCCGACTCGGGGATTCCCCATCGCCGAAGCTGACGCCAATCGAAGAGGTACACATTCTGAGTCAGAATATCCTGGGGGTGCTCGCCCGCCAGCATGCGGAGACCGAGTTTGCCGCCCTCCTTACCGACTTCTGCAAAGCTGACCACGTATCCTCCAACGGCACCGGTTCCAATATGCGTGTCGGCCAGGGAGTACACTGGGGCCCCGGATGCAGCGGCAACTATCGGAATCACTTCCGCAGAAATAAGCGGCTTCCCTTTCTCGTCCCGCTGGATACCCACAAAAAGTACAATAGTCTCTGTTCCTAGCGTGGAAACCCTCTTGCAAATCTCCGGCACCGCCAGGTCTGTCAAATAAATGCTTTCCATGTCACCAGCGGTGGTAGAAATCATGGTGCGAATTCGGCTTAAGTAATCACCTTTTATATGAGAGTCGTTTCCAATTACCGCCACGCGACGGGCACCCGGCTGAAGTCGACGAGCTACCTCCAAAGTTTTTTGCGGCTCCAGACTAAAGAACACGCTTGCGGAACTTGTTGCGGATGTCTCCGAGCTTGGCAGTTTTCGGCGAGGATCAGCATTCAGGAAAACGAGAGGCACACCGGGAAACAGATCTGTCGGGACGTCGCCAACACTTATGATGAGGTTCAAATTGGAATTCGCGTATTTTTTCTTGATCCATGCTATTTGCTCCGCCTGAATCGCGGGATCCCGGAAATGGTCTCGGTCCAGGTGTTCGCTAAAGATCAAAATCCTTCCTGGCCAACCATTGCGCAAGGTGGCACGGATGTTTTCGTCAATCAGCTTGAAAACCGGCCAACTGATGTCTTCCTCCATCAGAATCAGTACCCGTTTCGGCTCATTGGATTGAGCTGTAGCGATGGGCGCCAGGCTCAAGGCGAGAAGAACGGCGCCGGCCAACACGGCGGTCCAACCTGAAGTGCGCACACGCCAACGCGCGCTTCCGAATTGGTAGGACAATCGGGGGTGCAGTAACCAGCATGGAGGAGCTTCGAACGACATTCGTGGGAAGGTAATTTCTACCCTATCTTCTCCCATCCGCACCAGGTATTTGCTTCCGAAACGATTTCAGAGATGCGCTCTAAAGTTATACCGGTAACAGTTGTCATCAGGGAAACAACTAGGCCTCACCGGGCGCGACTCTACGGTGCGTGTGTTAGGAGTGTATAGTGAGCAAGACTCAACGAAAAACTGGCAAAAGTACTAGTCGGCGTATCAGGGGTTTTCTTCGCATAAGAGGGCACTTTAAGATCAGATTCCAGCACTTCGCGCGACACGGTGACCGACATGCTGGACTTTCTCGCAACTGCCCGGATCATCCGGCACCGATTGGTAGAACTTACAGTGGACGCCCTCAGGATTAACCCGCATCCTTCCAGTCTCAATCGGTGACTCGTCTCCTCCAGGGGGGTATAGCCTCATCACCCGAGGGGTGAACGATCCGCTTGATTGGCGAGTAGGCGGGACGGATATGAGTTCCATCGAAATCAGTTTGATTACCTTCGCTTTCGTGTTTGGTGGCGCAATGCTGGGTATCCTGTTGCGCGCCAATCTGCCAGAGCAACATCTGGCTACCGAATCGAAGGACGCGGTGAAGATCGGGATGGGGCTGGTCGCAACGATGGTAGCGCTTGTGCTGGGCCTCCTGATTGCCTCCGCTAAGTCTTCGTACGACACGCAAAACAGCGAGCTGACAGAAATGTCCAGCAAAATCGTCCTGCTCGACCGCGTCCTGGCCCACTATGGGCCGGAGGCGAAAGCCGCCCGGGAACAACTGCGAAGCCTTGTGGTACGCGTTATCGAGCAAATGTGGTCGAAGGACAGTACTGGCCATTCACAATTGGAACCGTCCACGACTGGCGGCGAGGCTCTCTACGATAGGCTGGAAGCGCTGAAACCAATGGATGACTCCCAACGTTCAACCCAGTCTCAAGCCATGAACATCGCAATCGCCATCGGCCAAACGCGGTGGTTAATGTACGAGCAGAGAATGAATACGATTTCCATGCCGTTGCTAGCCCTGCTGATTTTCTGGCTCACCGCACTATTCGTCAGCTTCGGGCTCTATGCTCCGCGGAACACGACGGTTGTCGCCGCTTTATTCGTTTCCTCGCTCTCTGTTTCCGGCGCCATCCTTTTAATCCTGGAGATGTATACGCCCTACCAAGGAATCATTCGAATCTCCGACGCTCCGATTCGTGCCGCGCTGGCACATCTCGGGCAGTGACGAGGCAAATCCAGCGAACCGAATGAGGATCGCGCTCCCTTCGCTCTACCAGTTTCGAAATCGGGTGGCGCAAGTTACCTGAGCTGTTAGTTTTGACAGTTTTTGCGCCACCGAACGAGAGGCATGCTTCCAGTGGGCTCGTATGCTCAGACGCCCAGACCGTAGTGCACGGACAGCGATTGAAATGGAGCCCGATGGAAAGTAGTCTTCTATCTGGATGTGGGCGCGCCTTCGTCTCAACAGTTCCGCCCATCCTCACTCGCATCCGATGGAAACCCATAGTCGCGAATGAGGCAACGGCGTCAGATTCACAAAGGTGACTAACAACGGAAAGTACTGCGCGAGGGCCCTTATGTTTTGCAAACCTGCAAAGTGCAAGAAGCTTGTTTTTCCCGCGCTATTGCTGCTTGCCAGCCTGCCTTACCTGAACTCTCTGAATCCTCTTTCTCAGACTGTAATCGCGGCTTCGAATGCACCTGCAGGTGCGGGTGTTGCGTTCGGCCCGACAGTCCCCAACAAGCAGCCTGCTCCCGGCGCATCGCCCAAGGGCATGATTTGGATTCCCGGCGGCGAGTTTTCGATGGGCGCGCAGGATCCGCCGGACATGGGCACTGTCGGGATGCAGGCTACAAGAGACTCTCGGCCGATCCACAGGGTCTACGTGGATGGTTTTTTCATGGACAAAACCGATGTTACCAATGCGCAATTCGCAGCGTTTGTGAAGGGAACAGGCTACATAACCGTTGCCGAGAAAACTCCTCGTGCCGAAGACTATCCCGGTGCGCCGCCGGAAAATCTAGTCGCAGGCGCGGTGGTGTTTTCTCCTCCCGATCATGCCGTCCCGCTGGATGATCATTTTCAATGGTGGAGTTACGTAAAAGGAGCGAACTGGCGCCATCCTACCGGCCCGAAAAGCTCCATCAAGGGAAACGAAAATTATCCGGTGGTCCAAGTTGCCTATGAAGACGCCGAAGCTTATGCGAACTGGGCCGGCAAACGCCTGCCCACGGAAGCGGAATGGGAGTTCGCGGCGCGTGGCGGACTTGCCGGAAAGCCGTTTGTATGGGGAGAGAAGTTCAAACCGAATGGAAAATGGATGGCCAACACTCATCAGGGGCATTTTCCGGATCATGACGCAGGCAGCGACGGGTTCGTTGGCTTAGCTCCCGTTGCCCAATTCGCCCCCAACGGATACGGACTCTACGATATGGCGGGAAATGTCTGGCAGTGGGTAGCGGACTGGTATCGGCCTGACTACTACACCCAGCTCGTGAATGCCGGAGGAGTGGCGCGCAATCCGAAAGGCCCTGACGTTCCCTTCGACCCTTCCGAGCCCTCCGAAAAGAAGAAAGTCCACCGCGGAGGCTCTTTCCTCTGCACCGATCAATATTGCTCTCGCTATATGGTAGGAACGCGTGGCAAAGGCGAAGTCAGCACGGGAACGAATCACCTGGGTTTTCGTTGTGTCACGACTACGCCCGCGCGGACAGTCGCACCGTCTTCTGCATCTACAAAATAATCCCCAGGGTCAAGACGAGGGCGTCGATCGTACGCGCGATGCCCCTTGCGACGCCCCTCATCCGGGGTTAGTAACCGCCGAGTTTCTGGTAATGGGAATTGGTGGTGGTTACCACCAGCTGCTTGGCGGTGGCATTGAGGATCGACTGCTGATCGTAGCTGGTGCCATCGGGAAGCATGGCCATTTGAACCTGCAAAGTCACTACGTCCTTCGGATTATCCATATAAGTGTTGATGTTCAAGGAGATGATCCTTTTCGCGCCGGGGTCGAAGGTGAGAGTCATTTCATCGCCGGGCTGAGCATAATCCCTGAAGACCAGGTTCAAGAGGCCTCCCGCGGGGTTTATGGAAACTTTTCCGGCCTGATAGGCCTGCTCCATGTTTTGCGGATTTGGCGGCACGTACATGCTGAGGACAGACCTCACCCCCTGCATATAATCCTGCATCTCTTCTTTCTTCTTCTCGATGACTCTTTGCTTCAATCTCCCGCCACTGGGCTGTTGTGGGGGAGGACCGATGGGATTCTTCTGAACTTGGCCGTCAGGGCCGTACTGGCACAATTTCTCAGAAGGGGGCTTCGGATCTCCCTTGAGCGTAAGCTGCGTTGTTTCAATCCATTGGTACTGATGGAGCCTTTGCTTATTTTCCGCCGCGGCTTGTTTCACGGCTGCAAGTTTTTGCAGCATTTCAGGATTTTGGGCCGGCACCGTAGCGCTCATCGAAAGTGCCACGGCCCCGAGTACCACCAGGCGCTTGCCCAGCGGAGCAAATCTACTTATCATGGAAATCTTCCCACCACTGTTTGCGAGACTACGATTCATTAGACCTCTCCTTGGCTGCTTTGAAAACTCTTAGCTTAAGTGCTCATCGCCTGAACCCGCCTCCACCCCCCGAGCGACCGCACCGCCGTCCCAACCACCACTGGACCTTTGCTGCTGAGTTCTCTACCGATTGCTTGGATGAGGAATCAACAAAACATGACATCAGCGACACTCTGATGCTGCGCCCGAACTCAAGCAACGTAACTACCAAAGGCGACCGAATTCCGGCATTGTCAAAACTACCAATCTCATGACAAAGGGCAATCGGATTCATGAGGAAACAAATGGTGCGACATATGGATCTGCTTGCCAATAGTGCAGTCTTCGCGGTAGCGCCACAGCGGTTCTTGCGCGCGGAAGCATCGTGCACGGGGGACGACCATGGCCTTTTCCGCGCTGCCAGCCGCGCACTCGCGGCAGGGCGACGTTTATTAGAGCAGGCTAAGCCCGGATCAAGCCTGCGTGCGGGATCAATGTTTATGGCAGGTATCGCAGGCGGTTTTTGCGTGATTCAATTCATGGCAATTCAGGCAGCTGTACATCGTCGTGACGCTGGTGACCTCAGACATGCTGTCCATTTGCGAAACCTGGCCATGGCACGTCTCACACTTCACTCCTGCTTGCAGATGGGCGCGGTGATTCCAGGCAACTCCGGGAAGGACGGTGTAAACCCGAACCCAAGGAATCGGCTGCTTGGACTTTGCATATTCAGCGAGCTTTTGGATGGAGGGCGTGTCCTTTGCAATCGTGACGTGGCACTCCATACATTTGCTCGTGGCTGGGAATGTCATCAGTTTGCCCGGTTCCGGATTTGTGTGGCAATTTTTGCATTCCAGGCCGAATGACAGATGCTTCTTGTGACTATAGGGGATCGGCTGAGTCGGCGGCGTGTGCTCAGAGGGATTGTCCGGCACCATGTGTTTCGTCGTTTGCGACGGCGGCGCATTCTGAGCCGAAAGGCCGGCCCTAAGAGAAAGCAGTGATACCAGACAAATCACGGCCACGACAAGAACGCGGTCTTTGTTTCTTCTCATCCCAAGGCCACCTCGCGAATCAATTTTTGCTGCGCTTCCCCGCTCCGATCAGGATTTCTTGCTTACTACTTCCTCGATGCTCGTACCGAAGTCCTTCAGCATGACTGTCGCCGCATTCCTTCCGGGCCCTCCGGTGACGGAACCTCCGGGATGCGTCGTTGCACCGGTCTGATACAGACCAGCGATAGGCATGCGGTGCTGCGCCCACCCTGGCATGGGACGCATCGGACCGCTTTGCGCGGCGTTCTGCGCTCCGGCGTGCGCGCTGCCGTGCCAGAAGTGCGGATTCATGCGCTCGAGATCGAGGGGACTCTCGACGAATCGCGCGAGGATCTTGTCGTCCGTCAAGTTTGGTGCGAACCGCCGCAAGTAGTTGAGATTGGCATCGGACACTTCGTTTTTGATCTTGTCCCAATGCGCGGGGCCCTCTTTCAGTTCGTACGGCTGCCAGCCCAGAACTTTTAAAGTGTGCATGCCCTTGGGAGCGCGAGTCGGGTCGGCAATACTGCAGCAAATGATTTGCAGCGGCGGGTTCTCCAGATTGACCACACCGCGAGCATCGTCGTAGGCAAAACGCAACGCCCGGTCGGGTGATGCGAGAACGCCGGACTCCACCGGTGACAGCGTTCCTCCAGCCACTGCATATTTTGGTGGTTCCGTTGTGGCATAGTGCGTCACGAACATGGCGTTCTCCGCCTGCCAGGTGTCCACACCGTCGATGAAGTCCTGGCCCCAGATTTCGCGCGGCGCCATGTCTACCAAATGTTTAATGTGGATGGTAGACAGCACGGCCTTTTCCGCGCGGTAAGAACTTCCGTCAGTGCATTCAACACCGGTACATTTTCCATTTTCGACGATCAAGCGTTGCACCCATTTATTGGTGAGGAGCACGCCGCCGTGAGATTCAATGGATCGTGCTAAGGCTTGGGTTAAAGCTCCCGATCCTCCCTTGGGGATGGGGCGGCCGGAGTGCTGCTGGCGCGCGGTGGCGTAGGCCAACCGTCCCGTGACGGGAGCATCCGGCGGTTCTGCTGAAAGGTGGGACATGTACAGCATGAAAGTGCGGCAGTGGTCTTCCTCAAAAGTGTCCTGGATGATTTCCCAAGCGGACATGGCAATGCGGCGTTGCCATAACTTACCTCTCGGTTGTTGAGCCAATTGATCGTTCAGCGGCTTGGCGAAACCAATCGGAGCGAAGCTTGTTCCCAACAGGATGGGCTTGATGGCATCGAATTCTGCCAGCATTTTGCGGTACGCCGCGGCATCTTTCTTCGAGAATTTCGCGAATTCCTCGCATGTGCGATCCAAATCGCGCCATTGCGTCAGGTAAGAGCCGTCAGGAAAAGGAATATGGAAGACTGGATCGGGGTCGACGTATTCGAGACCATAGTCCCCGAGCTTCAGCTCGTCGTTCTTGATCATGGGATTGTCTTGCAGAAATGTATGCGCGGTGGAACAGACGTCGTCCTTGAAACCCTTTAGCGTTAATTGCGCGGTCTTCACGCCGCCGCCGAGCATGGGGCGCCCTTCGAGGACCAAACAACGATAGCCGGCTTTGGAAAGATAGGCTGCGGTGACTAGACTGTTGTGTCCCGCGCCGGCAACGACAATGTCAAAACGATCCGACGGAGTAGCCTGCGGACCCAATGAAAAATGTTTAACGGCAAGCGGTGCGATGGCTGCCGCTTTCACAAATCCGCGTCTGGTGATTCTGCTCATTCGATTTCTCCTGCTCTTACATTCGAATCTTCTGGTGTTTCCGTCGTTCGAACGCAACCTGGCAATAAGCTATGCTTTCTTCTTCACCACTTCATCGATGCTGGTCCCGAAATCTTTGAGCATGACGGTGGCCGCATTTCGTCCGGGCCCGCCGGTTACCGATCCGCCGGGATGGGTGGTTGCTCCCGTCTGATACAAGCCCGGAATGGGCATGCGGTGTTGCGCCCAGCCTGGCATCGGACGCATGCCGCCGGATTGCGCGGGCCCCGACGCGCCGGCGTGGCAACTTCCGTGCCAGTTATGCGGATTCATGCGTTCGAGATCGAGCGGGCTTTCAATGGTGCGCGCCAGAGTCTTGCCGTCCGTCAAGTTGGGAGAAAAACGGCGGAGATAGTCTAGATTTGCGTCAGAGACTCTCTGCTTGATTAAGTCCCAGTGCAGCGGGCCTTCCTTCAACGAGTACGGCTGATAAGCCACCACTTTAATTGTGTGCATGCCCGCGGGCGCACGCGTGGGATCCGCAAGACTGCAGCAGATCACGTGCAACGGCGGATCTTCGAGGTTCACCACGCCACGGTCGTAGTCAAAACTCATGCGCAGAGCGCGATCGGAACTGGCCATCATTCCCGAATGGACAGGCGAAAGCGTACCGCCTTCAATCGCATACTTGGGAGGCTCGGAGGTCGCATAATTTGTTGCAAACAACGTGAGCCCAGCGCTCCACGTATCGACACCGTCGATAAAATCCTGTCCCCATAAATTCCGCGGGGCCATGTCCACAAGCTGCTTGATGTGAATCGTCGAGAGCACCGCTTTCTCAGCTCGGTAGGAACTGCCATCGGCGCATTCCACTCCGGTGCATCTGTTGTTCTCGACGATCAGTGCCGTGACCCATTTGTTCGGAAGGATGACGCCGCCGTGCGCCTGGATAAAGCGCGATAGTGCCTCGCTCAACGCACCCGATCCGCCCTTCGGAAGCGGCCGGCTTTCGCGCTGCTGATGGAGCGGGATGTAAGCGACGCGGCCGGTCATGGGATCCTGTACCGGCTGGAGCGAATAAGGGCATCCCATCATGAAGGCGCGGCAATGGTCATCTTCGAATGTTTCGCGCAGAATTTCCCACGCCGACATGGCCAGACGGCGCTGCCAAAGTTTGCCGTTTGGCAATTCCGCGAGGCGATCGTTGATCGGTTTGCCGAATCCGATGGGCGTGAACGTAACAGCATTCAGGATGGGCTTCACAGTCTCGTATTCGGTGATCATTTGACGGTACGCCTGCCCGTCTTTCTTGGAGAACTTGGCAAATTCCGCGCAGGTGCGGTCCAGATCGCGCCACTGGGTCAAGTAACTGCCGTCGGGAAACGGCATGTGAAAGACGGGATCGGGATAGATATATTCGAGTCCGCAATCGCCGAGCTTGAGTTCATCCTCACGCAACAAAGGATTGCCATGGATTCCGTTGTGAGCCGAGGAGCAAACGTCGTGGGTAAATCCACGAAGAGTTAATTCCGCGGATTTGACTCCGCCGCCCACGATAGGGCGGCCCTCGAGCACGAGGCAGCGATAGCCGGCTTTCGCCAGGTAGGCTGCAGCGATCAGGCTGTTGTGTCCGGCCCCCGCGACAACGATGTCAAATCGCTCAGACATTTCTATTCTAAGTGCCGTTCCACTTCTCACCTCATCATGAGCCCTGCGATGACGGCTCGATCGGCAACTGAATGCCCGTGCGCATTCACGTGCGCATTTTTGTCAAGCGAGGTTCTGCCGGAGCGTCTCGGCCGGGAGTTCCTTTTCCCAACGCGCGACAACCACGGTAGCAACACCGTTCCCGATCATGTTGACCGTCGCGCGGCACATGCTCATGAACCTGTCGATTCCAAGAATCAGGGCCATCCCCGCCACGGGGATCGTCGGAATGACCGTCATTGTAGCCACCAGAGCGATAAAGGAGGACCCTTGGACGCCGCTGGCCCCCTTCGAGGTAAGCACGGCCACTGCAAAGATCGTCAGTTGTTGCGACAGCGTAAGTGGCGTATTGGTGGCCTGTGCCACGAAAAGCGCCGCCAGGGTCATGTAGATACTCGTCCCGTCGGTATTGAACGTATAGCCGGTAGGCACGACCAATCCTACAAGCGCCTTGGAACATCCGAGCTTTTCCAGCTTGTCCATCAGCGTCGGCATGGCCGGCTCCGACGAGCTGATGGCCAGCACGAGGAGAATCTCCTCCTTGATGTAAGCAAGGAATCGCATGATCCCAAAACCCGCAAGGCGCGCGATCACGCCGAGCACGAGGAACACGAATAAAATCGAAGTGATGTAAAACGTGGCGATCAACTTGACCAAGGGCCCCAGCGAAGCCACTCCATATTTCCCGACGGTGAATGCCAGAGCGCCAAAAGCACCGATCGGTGCAAAGCGCATCATGATCTTTACGATGCCAAAGACCGCCGCCATCAACAAGCTCAGAAAATCCAGCATTGGTTTGCACTTCGGTCCGGCCATCGACAGTGCAAACCCAAACAGAATCGAGACAAGGAGAACCTGCAGAATATCGCCCTTGGCGAAAGCGTCCACCACGGTATTCGGGATGATGTGCATTAAGAAATCCGAAACGCTTTGCGCTTTCGCCTGCCCGGCGTAATCCGCCACAGCCTTCGCGTCCAGCGTGGCCACGTTTACGTTGAATCCGCTGCCCGGGTGCAGGAGGTTGCCAACCACGAGGCCGATGAGGAGCGCCAGCGTCGACACCGCCTCGAAATAAATCAATGCCTTTCCGCCGACTCGGCCGACCTTTTTCATGTCATCCATGCCGGCGATCCCGGTCACCACGGTGCAAAAGATGATCAGAGTGATGATCATGGTGATCAACCGGATGAACGCATCGCCCAACGGCTTCATGGCGATCGCTGTTGATGGGCTCAAATAGCCAAGCGCGATCGCCGCGCCAATGGCGAACAGGACTTGCAAGGACGGATCTGCGTAAAAAGCCTTCTTGCGCGGATTGGACGGCGTCATAGTAGGAGGCCGGGAGCTACGCGGCGCGAGAGGTGTTCTTTCCCCTTCCAAGAGTTTTCGATATCCGAACTTTTACAACACCTTCTCGGGCTCGCGAATGGCGTTCGCCAAATCGCTCAAGAATTCCGCGGCCTTCGCGCCATCCACGACGCGATGGTCGCTGGAAAGCGTCATCGTCATCACCGGGCGCACTCCTGGCTTCCCATCGACCGGGACAACACGATCCGAAATACTGCCAACTGCCAGAACCGCCGCCTGCGGCGGCGTGACGATCGCACTGAAAGCGTCGACTTTGTACATGCCCAGATTGCTGATCGTAAAAGTTCCACCAGCAATATCCGCCGGACGCAAACGGCCCGCCCGGGCTCGCTCCGTCAGTTCGCGCCGTTTGGCAGAGATTTCATCGAGGTTCGCAGCATTGGCCTTATGAATCACGGCAGCCACAACTCCATCTTTCACGGCCATCGCCACACTGATGTTGATCTCCGGATTCGCCTTGATTGACTCTCCTGTCCAGCTTGAATTCATGCGGGGATGCTTGACCAGGACTCGCGCGACCAGGGCAATCAACAAGTCCGTGAGAGTTAGCGGAGTTTCCTGCTTGGGTTCCGCCTCCAAGCCAAGCCGCTTTTGGGCAGCGAGCAGCTCGCTGGCATCGACGTCTCGTACGAGGAAAAAATGCGGCACGCTGGTCCAACTCTGTGTCGTGCGCTCGGCCATGAGCCGCGCTACTTGGCTGAGTAGTTCGACTGTCGGCTGAGTAGAGCTGCCCTTTGCAGCGGCAAAGGCCTGGACGTCCTCTGTGGTTATCGCTCCGTCGGGTCCCGAACCGCGCACTTGGCTAATGTCCACGCCGAGTTCCTTGGCAAGGCGTCTCGCCTTCGGAGATATCTGAGGAGCGGCGCCCGCTTGTTTTTCACTTACACGGACTGCCGCGGCAGAATGCTGGGCAGAAGCACTGGAAGCACGAGCGGTGGGTGCGGCCGCGAGGGACTTTGCAGGAGGTTGCTCACCGGGAGCGACGAGCCAGGCGATGGTTTCTCCCACCGGTATCACAGCACCTACACCAGCCGTTATTCCCGCGAGGATTCCGTCGCCGGGAGCTTCGACTTCAACCACCGCTTTGTCCGTCTCGATTTCAAGAAGGGGCTCGCCTTTGGCGACGCGCTCGCCTTCCTTTTTCCGCCAGGCGAGGAGTCTCCCAGTTTCTTGCGCCATTTCTAGCGCGGGCATTACAACGCTGATTGCCATAGTCGTTTGTCAGGAGCCGAGGACGAACACTTCAGTCCGTAGCTGCCACTCCTTCGGCTTTGGCGCTGGCTGCCACCATCTCCTTTACCTTTTTGGTTGGCGCCGCTTCGTTTTCGCGTGTCGTGGAGAGGGGCCCGTTGACAGTGAAATAGTGGGCGCCCGCCACCATGAGCTGCTCCGCGGGAAACCGCGTGATCACTTCGTGCCCGGTTTCGGTCACGACAATCTCTTCTTCGATGCGCGCGGCGCTCCACCCATCCGTCGAGGGCCAGAAAGTTTCCAGCGCAAAGACCATGCCTGGTTTGATTTCGTGCGAGTGCTCCAGCGAAACCATGCGGCTGATCACTGGTTTCTCCCAAATCGCTAGCCCAATACCGTGCCCGAATTGCAACGCGAACGCCGCTTCCTCGTCCGGGAAGCCGAATTCCTGCGCCTTTGGCCAAACCGAGGCGATTTCTGCAGTGGTGCGGCCCGGCTGCACCAGAGAAATGGCCGCATCCAGATACTCACGGCACCTCTTGTAAGCATCGATCATTGCCTGCGAGGCGTAGCCAATCGTGAAACAACGGTAGTAACAGGTGCGGTAGCCCATGTAGGAATGGAGAATGTCGTAGTAAACGGGATCGCCGGGGCGAAGAACGCGGTCGGAGAAAACGTGGGGGTGCGGATTGCAGCGCTCGCCGGATATTGCGTTGACGGCTTCGACATATTCAGAGCCGAGATCGTAGAGCACCTTGCTGGCGAGCCCGACGGCCTGGTTTTCACTCATGCCCGGTTTCATCGCGCGGTACAGTTCGTCGTAGGCGGCATCCACCATCATCGCGGAGTGATTGAGCAGCGAGATCTCATCCTGCGTCTTGATGACGCGGGCGTCGGACATGAGCTGCTGGCCATCGACGATGGTAATACCCTCTTTTTGCAATGCGAAAAGGATGGGCGGCTCAACGACGTCAATGCCAAGGGGCTGTTTGTGCAGCCCACGCATCTCGAGCTCAATTTTTATTTTGCGTGCAACGTTTTCCGCGCGCCCCATCTCCGGCGACATGGCACCACGCAAGAGCGGAATTCCCGAACGCGAACGCTCTCCCAGCCACGGGCAATTCTGTTGGTGGTGCCTTGCAGCGGAGCCGAAGTCCCAGAGAATCGGTTCATCATTCTGCGGCAAAAGCGTGAAGCGGCTGATCTTGTCCTGCGCCCAGGCACCAATGTGCGTGGAAGTCAGGTAGCGCACGTTATTCATATCGAAGCAGAGCAGCGCGCCCATTTCCGATTTGGCGAGTAGCGCCTTCGCCCGCGCCAACCGCTCGCGGCGCAAGCGGTCAAAATCGATGCGGTTTTCCCAATCCACCGCCATCGTTCCGTACGTCTTCAATCCCATGGCACGCCTCCTGTTCCGCGGCCTTTACTCCTTGCCACAAAGCGCCCGAGCTGCTTCAAATATGGTTTGATCCGTCGGTACCGTCACATCTTCTAAAGGTGGGGAAAAAGGGATCGGTACGTGCATCGCGCCCATGCGCTTCACGGGAGCTTCCAGGTTATAGAATGCGCCTTCCGCGATGACAGAAGCGATCTCCCCCGTGACACCGTAGCGGCCGTAGCCTTCATCGACAACCATAGCTCGCGAGGTCTTTTTTGCAGATTCGATCAGCGTCTTTTCATCCAGGGGCCACGTCGTGCGGGGATCGATCACTTCTGCGCTGATTCCAATTTTTTCCAGGAGCTCGGCCGCGCCGAGGGCAACTTGCACCATGCTACTGGTAGCAACAATGGTGATGTCCTCCCCTTGCCGCTTGATATCGGCGACACCGAAGGGGATCGTGTACTCCTCGACAGGCACCGGGCCCTTCAACTTGAACATCATTTTGTCTTCGAAAAAAACAACGGGATTCTCGTCGCGAATTGCGGTCTTCAGGAGTCCTTTGGCATCGTAGGGAGTCGAGGGCATAACCACCTTTAGCCCCGGAACGTGACTCAACCACGCATGGAGGGACTGCGAATGCTGCGCGGCAGAGCGGCGCGTGGCGCCGAGCGTCGTGCGCAAAACCATTGGAACCTTCCAGGTGCCGCCAGACATGTAATGCACCTTGGCGGCCTGGTTCACCATCTGGTCCATGGTCAGCGTCAAAAAATCGCCAAACATGATGTCCACGACCGGGCGCAAGCCGGTCATCGCAGCTCCAACCCCCATCCCCGTAAATCCAGCTTCGGAAATTGGCGTATCGAGCACCCGCTCTGCGCCGAACTCTTCCACGAGCCCGGCGAGAACCTTAAACGGCGTGCCTGCCTCGGCGACATCTTCGCCGAATATACAAACGCGCGAATCCCGGCGCATTTCTTCCGCGAGCGCTTCGCGCACGGCTTGAGCAAACGTCAGTTCGCGCTGGGCGGCTTCAGGCATAAACGTCTTGCTCAACCTCCTCGACACCCGGGTACGGAGCAGCAATGGCAAATTCGACCGCGGATTTCATTTCGGCGCGAACTTCGGTTTCGATGGCCGTGAGGCCAGCTGCATCCGCGAGTTTCTCGGAGATCAGCCATTCAGCCAGATTCTTAATCGGATCGCGCTTGGTCTTCCACTCCTGCTCTTCCTGCTTGGAGCGGTAATACTCGCGATTGATATCCCCCACGTGATGGCCAGTGTAGCGGTAGGTGTTGCATAGAAGGAACGCGGGGCCTTCTCCTTTGCGCGCGCGGTCAACTAATTTCTGCGCGATCGCATTTACCGCGCGCACATCCTGTCCATCGACCGCTTCCGCCTGCACGCCGAAAGCCGTTCCGCGCGCGAGAATATCCCCTGCAGTCGTTTCCGAATAATGCGTATATTCGGTGTAAAGATTATTTTCGCAGACATAAATCACTGGCAGCTTCCAGAGTGCTGCCAGATTCATTACTTCGTAAAGGACGCCCTGCCCTAGTGCGCCCTCACCAAAAAAACAGACCGCAACCTGTCCTGTGCGCAGACGTTTCGAAGAAAGTGCCGCCCCCGTGGCAATCCCCGTGCTTCCTCCTACGATGGCGTTCGCTCCAAGATTGCCGGTGGCTGGATCGGCGATGTGCATCGATCCGCCTTTTCCGCGGCAATAACCCGCTTCCTTTCCGAGCAGTTCTGCAAACATGCGGTCGGGTGACGCGCCTTTGGCCAGACAGTGTCCATGTCCGCGATGCGTGCTCGTAATATAGTCCGTGGGGTTTAGCGCTTCACAAATTCCAACCGCCACCGCCTCTTCGCCTACGTATAAGTGTGCGAGTCCCGGCATCAGCGCCCGCGTGTAGAGCTCATTCACCTGTTCTTCGAAGAGCCGGATCATCACCATTCGGCGGTACGTGCGGATCCACTTCTCGACCTGCGTATTCGATTTTGTATTGGATTTGTCGGTGACGGTCGTCATTGTTTGACCCCGGACATATGTGCCAGGACATCGAACACAACCGCGAAATCCTTTTCTACAAGCCCCATTCCCCGCGCAGCCGTTAAGAACTCGTTGCTGACGGCGGTCGTCGGCAAGGGAACGTCGAGTTGGCGGCCAAGTTCCAGCGCCAGCAACATGTCCTTCTGCATCATGTTCACGTTGAACCAGGCTTCGTCCGGCATTTTGAGAACGAAGGGGCCGCGATATTGAACCATTGGAGAAGCAATAACACTGTGAGTCAGCACGTCCACGGCAATCTCACGCGAGATTCCGCTCTTTTCCGCAAGCAAAACTCCCTCGCTGAAGGCCATCATCTGAACCGCCAGGCTCAAATTTGTAGCGATTTTCATGACCAGCGCTAAACCATTGTCGCCAACGTGCGTGACCTTAGGACCAATGTCGTACAACAACGGCTTCACGCGTTCGAATGTTTCTTTGCGGCCGCCCACCATCACCGAAAGCTTTCCCTCCTGCAGCGTGATGACGCTGCCGGAAACCGGCGAGTCCACCATGTCGCTGCCCTTCTCACGAACATTTGCCGCGATCTCGCGGCTGAACGAAGGGCTTACCGTGCTCATGTCCACAAAAACAGTGCCCGCTTTGATTCCCGCCAACATACCTTCAGGGCCATGCATAATCGCACCGAGGGCAGCTGAATTCGTGACCATAGAAAATGTGACGTCAGCAGCTGCGGCAACGGCGCGTGGCGAATCCGCCCATTTCATGCCTTTCTTGACAAGCCACTCCGCTTTAGCGCGTGTGCGGTTGTATCCGATGACGGTGTGCCCCTTGCCGAGCAAACGATTCACCATCTCGCTGCCCATCACGCCGAGACCGACAAACCCAAGATTGGCCATGAAACTTGCTCTCCTGTTTGCGAGAAACTTCTCGAGAGATCCTAGTCGGTGCGGCTGGGGGAACTCTTGGAGTCCTCCCGCACTTGACGCAAGTGCGCCTTCATCGCCTCACGAGCTCCGATTGGATCACGGTTCTCGATGGCCTCCAGGATCCGCCGGTGGTGATATTGGCCGCGTTCCGGACCGCCATCGGTCAAGAAGATTCGCATGCGTTGCTCGCGAAGCAGTCCAACAATGGAATCAATGAGCGAAAGTATCAGTGGGTTTGCGGCCGCTTCGGCCAATGCGAGATGAAAGTCCAGATCCGCTTCGATGAAGGATTCTGAGTCGTTGCGCGATTCATCCATCGCGACGATTTGCTCGCGCATGGAGGAAAGGTCTTGCTCGTCCACGCGGGCCGCCGCCAGAGCGGCGATCTCGGGCTCCAGAATCTCGCGTACCTCCGCCAGGTAACTCGATCCTTCCGGCTGTCCAATGCGAATCATGCGATCCAGAGACTGGCGGATGGCGTGAGAAGTGCCGTCCGTTATAAAGGTTCCGCGTCCTGGAAAAGCCTCCACGTGACCTTTTTCCCGAAGCGCTTTAACCGCTTCGCGGACAGCAGTGCGGCTAACGCCAAATTGCAGTGCAAGCTCTCGCTCAGGGGGAAGCTGATCCCCCGGTTTCATCGCTCCCTTGTGGATCGATTCCTCAACCTGCTCTACGATTTGCTCATACAACCGCGAAGAACGAACAGCCTTATACATGGCATGCACCCCACTTGAACGAGTCCTGGAACGGCCTAAGTCCTGTGCCTTCAATAAATCCGACCGAAATACAAGGCATGCGGGGGAGGCCGATTCCCGGCTTAGTTGTTGGACCACGCTACCACAACTGCCGAACCCCCGCAATATGGATTCTAGGCCTACTCGATCCACACAGTCTTGATATTGGTGAATTCACGGATCCCGTGGACTCCCAACTCCCTCCCATGCCCGGACCATTTAACTCCGCCAAAGGGGATCCGTGGATCGGACGCTACCATCCGGTTGATGAAAACCATTCCGGATTCCAGATCTCGAATGAAACGTTCCCGTTCCTTCGGATCATTCGTCCACGCGCTTGCTCCCAAGCCGAACCGGCAATCATTCGCGATTCCAATCGCGTCATCTAGGTCCTTCGCGCGAAATACGCTCGCCACCGGGCCGAACAACTCTTCTTTGTGGGCCGGGGAGCCGTTCGGGATATTCGTCAATACAGTTGGCGCATAAAAATTTCCAGGGCAATCCAAAGGCTTCCCTCCGGTCAATACACGTGCACCCGCTCGGATCGTCGCTTGAACATCTCGATCGAGGTCGGACACACCGTCCGCGGTCGAGAGCGGCCCGAGTTCGGTTTTTTCATCGAATGGATCGCCAACCTTGAGCGCTTCCATACGGCTCGCGAATTCGCGCTCGAATTTGTCAGCAATGGGTTCGGCAACAATAAAGCGCTTCGCGGCAATGCACGATTGTCCGTTGTTGAATATACGCGCTTTCACCGCCGTGGATACCGCCGACTCGAAATTCGCGCTCGGCATTACAATGAACGGATCACTTCCACCAAGCTCCAGAACGACTTTCTTAATTCTCTTTGCGGCTCCCACTCCTACCTCAACCCCCGCTCCTTCGCTCCCTGTTAGGGTTGCCGCCATTACCCGCGGATCGCCAAGAATCCTGTCCACCTTTTGTGAACCAACAAGCAGCGTCTGAAACGCTCCCTCGGGAAATCCGGCACGGTGAAATAGGTTCTCGATCATCAAAGCGCACTGCGGGACGATAGACGCGTGCTTGAGAAGACCGACATTCCCTGCCATCAATGCGGGCGCAGCGAATCGCAGGACCTGCCAGAATGGGAAATTCCAGGGCATTACGGCAAGGACCGGGCCTAGTGGCTGATAGCTAATGTAACTCCGGCTCGCGGTAGTCTCCACAATTTCATCAGCAAGATAGCGCTCCGCGTTTTCGGCATAATAACGGCAGACCCATGCGCATTTAAGTGCCTCATCGACGGCGGAACGAAACGTCTTGCCCATTTCGATCGTCATCATCCGGGCAAAAGATTCCTTTTCATTTTCCAGGATGGCCGCGGCCTTCAACATCAGTCGCGCACGCTCCGCAAAAGAAACTTTTCTGTAGCTGGAAAATCTATCGGCTGCCCTTTGCAATTTTTCGTCAAGCTGCGAGTCGGACAGAGGCTCAAAGGTCTTCACTAAGAGGCCTGTCGCCGGGTTGATTGTTGCAATCGCCATTTCTTCTCTCCTATGTATCAAGCGCCAGACGCCGAATTCCGTTCCTCACTCGCTTCATGCAGCAGTTGATAAATTCGGATCCTGCAAATTCGGCTGTGATCCAAGCGGGGACGACATGTGGTTCCGATTTTGGTCGGACCACTATACCCTAGAACTCACCGCGAAGAAATACTAACCGCAACTGTCTCTGCCTGATGGAAGAATATTCTTGACAGCTTTTCCTCATCGGTGGTACAGCGGTCCTACCTTCTTCCTGATGCAAGACCGTTTTTCCAGGAATGGAGGGCAGGGCGCTATCTCCACGGCTGGACATTTAGCAGCCGTACGCACTGTAGCCCTGCTGCAACAGAACCGCATCGAGCCCCAAGTGTACGCGGCTTAAGGAGTTTTCGCGGATGAAAGAGCGGAGTGGTGAGAAGAAGCCCAAACCCTTAATGAATCGACCGCAATCCACACTAAACAAGGCGCTTAACACAACGCGACGAGACTTTTTGCGCGCCGCCGCCGGGGCCGGTTTTGCGATCGCGGGTTCTTCCGTTGCGGCATGGGCAGACCATCATGGCCATCCCAGCCCAAACAGCATTTCCTACCTCGACCGCCGCATGTACATTCGGAACATGGAACTCTTGGCCCATTTCCTCCCGGGTCAGGTGCGCAACGGCAAGATGCAGCTGATGTCCATTGGGAACAGGAGATATATGTTTCAGCAAGGAGATGTGATCGACGTCAGCGACGTACGCAAGCCGCAACTACACAACAAAGGCGGATTTCAGGGTGGTCAGGTACAGGTGGCTTACAACAAAGACTTGAAGAAGTGGATTCTCATGACCGGGGCGCAGACACCTATCACGGATTCCACGCTTGAGGCGCCAATGGGCAAGTACGACGACCCCCATCTGGACGACAAGCGCAAGAACTTCAAAGGTTTGCGAGGCGTTCGGTTTTACGATGTAACGGATCCATCGAAAATCACAAAACTGTCGGAGTTCAGCACGGGCGCCACCGGGCAAGGCACTCACCGGAATTACTATGACGGGGGCAAGTACGCTTATCTGGACACTGCCCCCGACGAATCGTTCATCCATCAGCCGTCTTATTTCCGGCAGTTGGTCAATGGAAACATGATCGTCGATACCTCCGACCCGAGCAACGTCAAGGAGGTATCCATGTGGTGGGTCCCAGGCTCACGAAAGGGCGAAGAAGCCGAATACAATAAGTGGATCTGGTCCAAACTTGTTCCACCCAAAGTTGTCGCCGACCAAACGCCTTTCGCTGGACTGCACGGCCCGGTATATGTCCCCAAGAAACTGGAAGATGGAGGCAACCGGGGCTACGGCGCGTTCGGCTGCAACGGGTTCATCATTCTCGATCTCTCGGATCCAAAGCATCAGAAGGAGATTGGACGATTCGAACCTCCGCCGCAATATTCGGGAATGGGCATTGCGTTCCACACGATCTATTGCGGGATACTCGAGCGCGGATTTGTCCTAACCAACGGTGAAACCACAAACTCTGACTGTAACCAGATCTATCTGCCCAACTGGGTAATTGATATCCGCGACGAGGAACATCCAATCGCTGTGGCGCAGCTTCCCCGCCCAGTGCCTCCGCCCGAAGCGCCGTACCGCGATTTTTGTTTCAAGCGGGGCCGCTTCGGCGCGCACAACCCGCCGCATCTGAAAGCCCCTGGCAAACCACGCCAGGAATTTATCGCGTATTCTTATTTCATCGCGGGACTTCGCTGTTATGACATCGGCGATCTCTACAAACCTGAAGAGGTCGCCTACTTTATTCCTCCGCAGGGCGGCGACTTGAAGAAGTTTGGAAGCTACGACCGCACGGTGGACAATGTCTTCATCGAATGGGATCGCAATATCATTTGGACCGCAACCGACACGGGACTGTATGCCCTAAGCTGCCCCAATCTCGGAAAGCCCATTCTCGATCCGATGCCAGTCACCGAATGGTCGCTTGAGGGTCTGAATGTCGGCGCACCGTGATGGAATTCCGTTCGAGTAGAGGCACGGCTCACGCGCGAATCGCTGTGTCGCCGCAAACCACGGCAATCTAACGCCACTTTCTCAGGAGAATTTACGTGCGAATAAGATCTCTAGTTTGTTGCCTTGTCACTGTTGGCGTTCTCTATTCTTCCGGGCTTTCATCTGCGCAAACGCCAAGCCCGCAAAAAATCAAAGTCCTTACGCTGCTGGGCCGTCCCTTGCAGGTTGTCGTGGCCGAGTCGCACGGCCTATTCGCAAAATATGGCATCGAAGTGGAAACCGAAAACCTGCCGAATTCGGATATCTTGCGCACGAATCTGGCCTCTGGGAAGGGGGACCTTGCCTACCTTGCCGTGGACAACGCCGTCGCCATGGTCGAACTCACGCATCAGGACGTAATCATTGTGATGGGCGGCGAAGGCTCACAAAACGAACTCATCGCCCAGGCCGAAATCAAATCCATCAAAGACCTGCGCGGCAAAACACTGATCGTTGATGCGCCCAACACGGCTTACGCACTGCAGATGAAAAAGATATTGCAATTAAGGGGATTGGAGGCTGGGCGCGACTATGAAATCAAGCCATTTGGCGCCACGCCATTGCGGCTGATCGGCATGAGGGAGAATAAAGAAAATGCAGGCTCAATGCTCGGTCCGCCGAGTTCGATCGTGGCTAAACATGAAGGCTTCGTCAGCCTCGGCTCAGTCCAAGAACTCATCGGCCCTTATCAAGCGGCTGGCTACTTCACAGAACGCGTTTGGGCAAGGGACCACAAAGATACATTGGAGAAGTACCTCGCAGCGATCGTTGAAGCGCAGCGCTGGCTGATGGCACCCGGCAACAAGCAGCAGGTCATCGAGCTCATGATAAAGGAATCGCATCTTGCTCCCGACGTGGCAGCCGAGAATTACGAACTCACAATGACCCGTCCTGGCGGATACGAGAAAGACGCGGCGCTAGAATTGGACGGCTTTAAAAACGTCCTGAAACTGCGTGCCGAAATCGAAGGACAATGGGGCGGCCATCCCCCTGCTCCTGACAAATATTACGATTCTTCGTATTACGCCGGGGCGCTTGCGAAGTCAAAGAGCGCCCAATGAGGAAAATGAAAATGGGTCATCGCATCCTTCTTCTGTTGCTCGCGGCCATCTCAGCCCTTGCCGCCACCAGCTCCGCACTTGCGCAAGCGCAGAAGGAACGCTCTCTCGATGAGATCAAAGCAGAGGCGATCAAGCGCGCGGAGAATGGCATGTATCCGCTGATCGGACTCGATCCCGCCGACGTGAAGGAAGCTTTTGCTGCGATAAAGACAAGCGATTACGACGAGTGGGCTGCGGCATTTAGTGCCGTCGCCGATCGCTACATGGCGCAGGCAAAAGCGGCCGAGAGCACGGATCCCGCAAAGGCAAGCGCACTCTACGTGAAGGCGTGGCGGCTTTATTCCTTTGGCCGCTGGCCCACGCCTGCATCGCCGGGCAAGAAACGTGCTTACGCCAAAGCGCTGGAGGCGTTTCTTGCCCACGCCCGCCTGCAGGACCCTCCCCTGGAAGTCGTCCGAATTCCTTTCGAAGGATCCGAGATCGTCGGTTATTTGCGGCTGCCTAAGAATGCGAAAGCTCCCGTTCCAATCGTGATTGCCATCAGCGGTCTCGACAGCAGGAAAGAAGATCTGTCTGAAAACTTCGGCGCGATCCTTCCTTACGGCATCGGCTTCATCGGTCTGGATTCGCCGGGTACCGGCCAGGCACCGATCAAAGCCAGCGAGAATGCGGAACGCATGTTTTCCCGCGTAATCGATTACCTTCAAACGCGGCCGGAAGTGGATAAGACAAGAATCGGCATGGATGGCCAGAGCTTCGGTGCATATTGGGCCACCAAACTGGCGATCCTGGAGTACGCTCGCCTGAAAGGTGTCGTCGCGCAATCACCGCCGGCGGATGCGACTTTTCAGAAAGACTTTGTACTCAATAAAACACTGGGAAACCGCGAATATCTGTTCGGCCTCGGTCCCGCACTAATGTCGATCTTTGAAGGCGCCAACTCGGTTGACGATCTGGCGGTGATCTTCCCGAAGATGTCGCTTGTTTCGCAGGGCTTACTCGGCAAGCCGACCGCGCCGATGCTGCTCATTGCGGGAGTCCTGGATACGCAGGTGCCGATTTCCGACACCTACCTGATTCTCAATAGCGGAGACGTCCCCAAGGAAGCGTGGATTAATCCGCAAGGCGGTCACTTGGGTCGGCAAGTGAAAATCTGGCCGGATCCGGTCATCTTCCGCTTGGTTATCATTCCCTGGCTCGTGCGCAATCTGGAAGTTCCGGCCAAATAAAGCGATACGCTATTCACCCCCGGCTACGCCATTTCGACGGGATGCGTCAGTACCTCGCGCATCTTCGTGGCGTCAAGTTCTCCTTGCCAGCGGCTGACCACGATTGTAGCCACTCCGTTGCCAACGACATTCGTCAATGCGCGGCATTCGCTCATGAACTTTTCAATCCCCACTAGAAGCGCAAGAGCTTGCACTGGAATGGCGGGAACGGCTGCCAGAATCGCCGCAAGCGTCACAAATCCAGTACCAGTCACACCCGATCCACCCTTGGATGCAATCAAAGCAAAAAGTAGAATGCCCACAATCTGGCTCAGCGTGAGGTGCGTGTTGGTCGCTTGAGCTAAGAAGAGCGCCGATAGCGTGAGATAGATGTTAGTGCCGTCCGTGTTGAAAACGTAGCCGGTCGGAAATACCAAACCCACAACGGCGGGCGAGGCTCCAAGGCCTTCCAGTTTCCGCATCATATCGGGTAGGACAGTTTCGGATGAACTGGTTCCCAGAACAATCAAAAGCTCGTCTTTGATGTAGGCAATGAATCGAAAAATGGAAAATCCCGCTCCGTAGGCGATCGCTCCGAGAATTACAACAACGAAAATCAGGCTCGTGAGATAAAACGTTCCAATCAGCTTCAGGAGATTCGAAAGCGAGGCCATCCCGTAACTGGCAACAGTGAAGGCCATTCCGCCAAAAGCACCCAAAGGGGCCGCCCGGACGATGATGCGAATAATTCCAAACACGACTTTGTTCGCGACTTCAATGGCGTGCAGAGCGCGGGCACCAAACTCGCCCATGCGAGCGATCGCAAATCCCGTCAGGATAGAAATCAGCAATACTTGAGGAACTTCGCCGCCTGCCAACGCATCAACAAAGGTACGCGGGATAAATCCCAGCAAGAAAGGGATAATGCCACTCTCTTTCGCGCGTCCTACGTAAACGGCGGCAGCTTTGGGGTCGAGCGTTGCCGGGTCAATATTTAGTCCAGCGCCCGGATGCAGAATTACCGCGACCACAATTCCGACTATCAGTGCGAGCGTGGAGACAACTTCGAAATAGATCAATGCCTTTATGCCGACTTTACCGACCTTCTTCAGATCGCTCATCGACGCTATCCCCTGCACGACCACGCAGAAAATGACCGGCGCGATCATCATTCGGATGAGCGCGACGAACCCATCGCCGAGCGGCTTGAGCGCAATACCAGCCTTCGGAAAAAAACGGCCGATGAGGACACCGATCGCAATGGCCACGAGCACCTGCACGTAGAGCACGGCATACCATGGCCTGCGTTGCCCTCCGGATTTCGCAGTGGTCACGCCCTATTCTCCCAGTTCGATCCGTCGCGCCGATTAAGCGCCAATGTCCACTGCAGTTCCCTGCTCAACAAACAAGATCCAGCGGTGATTCGTTCTGAATCAGCACCCTCTCCACATTGCGCCACGCGGAGTCCAAAAGAAATCTAGTGGATTGACGGGTGACACCGGCGATATGCGGTGTGAACAAGATCCGGCGCGCGGCATCTCCCCGGAGCGACAGGAGTGGGCTGCTCGAAGCAGGAGGCTCCATCGAATACACATCTACTGCCGCGCCGGCCAGGTGTCCGGACTCGAGAGCCTCCGCGAGCGCGGATTCATCCACGATTCCGCCGCGGGACGCCTGAATCAGCACGGCCCCCGCTTTCATCGCCGCAAGCTCACTCGCGCCAATGAGACCTTCGGTGGACGGTAGCAGCGGGACGTGCAATGTAACCACATCGGCGATTCTTATCAATTCAGCTAGCCGCAAAGATTTCGCACTGAGCGCTCTGGCAGCATCGGGATGGCCTGGCGCTGGATCGTAATAGCAGACCTGGCAGCCCCTAGTGTGAAACGCCGCCGCGACAGCCACGCCGATGACGCCGAATCCTACGATTCCGACTACCAAGCTATCGAGTCCTGCCAGATTGTCGGCAATCGTTCGCGCCCGAAATGCACTGTAGTTGCCGGCGCGAATCTCAGAATCGGCCCAGCTAAACCGCCGCAGAAGAACGGAGGCGGCCGTGACTACGTACTCCGCCACCGCGCCGTTGCTTCCACCGGATACATTCGCCACGGAGATACCAAGCCGTTTCATCGCCGACAAGTCGAGACGATCCAGACCTGCCCCGGTGACCTGAACGAACTTCACAGACGCCCCCTCGAAAAGAGGATCGGGAAGCTTTGGACCAACTGCTGGGATGATCAATGCGCGTGCAATCTTCATGAGCGCCGGCACGTCGGCGTCCTCTAGCGAGCGATACACCACTTTCAGCCCGGGGGGCGGCAACGCGCCGGCCCGCTCAAAATCAGCCTCCGGGCGCAAGCACACTACGTCGACGGTCATGATTTGCTTGAATTTCCAGAAGCGACACCCGGTTCCGCGGCGCCCTCTGCAATGTCACCAACAGGAAAAAAACACAAAAGCAGGAGCGGCTCACTGCCCGTGTTGCGCGTCACATGCTTTTCGCCGGGAGGGATCAGTAGTGTGTCCCCCGCCTTGAGCAAATATTCTCCACTGTCTGCAACCGTCGTGCCCTGCCCCGAAAGCACATAAATACATTCCTCGAAATTCGAATGCTGATGCGGGCTGCGCAGAGGTTCACCGGGCAGGGGGGTCGCAATTTCCACAAGCCGCAACGTAATTCCGCGCGCGCCCTTTTCTCCTGAGACGATTTCCAGCGATTTACGGCCGGGAAGTCCCAACTGCTTCGCTTCCGAGAGTGTGAACACCCGTGCCATCAGCGCGCCTTACTCAGTTGTTTTATTTCCGCGACTCCGCCCTGAATCTTATCGAGTTGCTCGAAAATCTCAGCCGACTGTTTGGCGATCGCCTCCGAAACCTGATTCACCATCCGGTGAGCCTTCTCCACCGTCGCGTGCTGCGGACTGCCGTACCACCCCGTCGGTGCGATGGAGCGCACGTCGGACAATACCGGCTGGTAACTTCGCGTGCGACGAAGAGCATCGATCTTCTGTCCGTGGGCATGGTCCGAGGAATAGTCAATGCGATCCAGATGCACGAGTTCCGGCCGATAAGCCAGAACGGCCAAGGCCTCGATCTCGCCGCCATGCGTAAGCCCGCCGCACTCTTTTCCAAATATATCCTCTGCTACAAAACACGCCTGCACCGTAAGCACCGTCATTCCATGCTCGCGATGTAGTAAATCCGCCGCAACGCCGAGGGGAGGAATATTAAGTTCATGCCAATTGAGGATGAGAAGATATTTCGCGCCGTGTCGCGCGGTGGACGCGCACGTTTCCGTGACCACGCGCATGTAAGTATCCGGAGTGAGAGTAATGGTTCCCTCAAACGGCATATGCAACGGCGTGACGCCCAGAGGCCCCCCGGGCAACACCAGCCCGTCCATGCGTTCCGCCACCGCATGCGCGATCACATTTGCCGCAAAAATATCGGTGCCAGTCGGCAGATGAGGGCCATGCTGCTCCACACTGCCCTGCGGCAGAATCACTAGTGGGTTCTTTTTTAATTGCGCCGCGATCTCCGGCTGCGTCAAATCAATGAAGTAGCGGCTAGGCAACATCGTGAATCCTCTCGGCGACGCGATCCTGAGCACTTTTCATAACATCCGCGATACGGACGTACTGCCCATTTTTCTCGATGGACCGCAAAGCCGCGTAAACGATGGCCACGGCAAAATTGCCGTTCGCCGCGCTCAATTCACCTGGCTTGCCCGTCCTGCAGCTCTCGGCGAACATCTCGAGTTCCGTTCGAAACATATCGCTTTCCGGAACTTTCAGCACTTCGCGTTTGGCGTATCCATCCTTGCCCCGCTGAATATACAGCGTCGACTTCTTGTGCAGTTGGTCAGGAGTGTCCCAAGTATCGAAATCGATTTCGTAGTGCATCAATCCTTTCGAACCAAACACGCGCACCGCGAAGATCCCCGGCGAAGTCCAGCACGATCCCACGTATCCCACTTTGCCATCCGCGAATTTGAGCAGCGTCATGGACTGATCGTCCACTTCCGCCCCCACCGGCGAGAGCTTGGACGCTATGGCACTGGCTTCCACGATCTCGCCGCCAAGATAATGCAGCACATCAAACTGGTGGATAGCGAGCTGCGACAACGGCCCGCCCGGAGCTTTATCTTTGTACCAGCGCCAGACCTTGGGAGTCAGCTCGAGTCCGCGATTGTTGGAAAAGTTGGCCTCGATGAACGCCACCCGGCCTAGTTCCCCACTCTCAATCACCGTTCGAATTGCCCTGAGCCCGGCCATCAACCGGGCACTATGTCCCACTGTGACTGTGATTCCGTATTTCTTTTCCAGCGCCGCAATTTCCAGACCTTCTTCCAGCGTGCTGGCAATCGGCTTCTCCGTGTACACATGCTTTTTCGCCTGAGCAACCTCGATTGCCACTGGCAAGTGCTGCTCGTTGGGAACGGTCAGAATCACCCCTTCGATACTCGGGTCGGAAAGCAGCGCTTTTAGATCCGGTGCGGCCGGCACGCCAAGTTCCTGTTCGAACGCCTGGCGTTTTTCCTCCGAGCGGCTGAACCCCGCAACGATCTTGATTTTTTCCGAGTGTGCGGCGGCGCGCGTCAACACCTTGGCCCAGCGGCCCAGCCCCACAATGCCTACCTTAACTGAATTTGCGTTCATACCTTCTCTCGATGTTCCCGATGTTCGACGCTCGGAAACGTGAACCAGCTTACTCGATTCTGGTGTTCATGCTGAACAACATCTGCCAGCGGCCATCTCGCTTCACCCACATGCGCGAGTTGAAATAAGCCTTCGCGTTTCTTCGCTGCTCGCGCGCGGTCATCAGTACCGTCTCGCCGAAATCAAACATGCTTGCGGAAATCAACGCCGGGGGCGCCGTATGCGCGCCGGTCTGTTTCTGTTTTTGAATTTGCGCGAGGCGGTCTGCTTTGGAGTACGCCCTGTCATGGTGAGTGTCGGTCGCTGTGAACTCTTCTGCGATCAGCGGCGCGTAAGCCGTGGGATCGTTGGCTGCCATGGCGCTCATTACTCCCTGCCACGAAGCGATTGCTGCTTTCTCCGAAGGCGTCTCTGGCTGGAACGGAATGCTCCTGCAAGGATTTTCGCAATCGCTTGCTTCCGCGGCGCTGCCGACGGGAGGCTCGGACTTCAAGGCTAGCGTGACCTCTTGATAGAGCAGCACTTTCCAGCCTGATTCGCGCTTTGCCCACACGCGTACCACTTGCACTCTCCCTCGATTCGCCTTCACCACCGCGGCTTCCCCGTAAGCACGCTCTTGCACATCCACGTCAGCGTTTGCGGGGGCGGGCAAATTCTCAAGGACCTGCGCCCTGGACAATCTCTCGCCATTCGAATCGATCCATGTAAACTCCGCATCGAGCAACCGATCCACCGCTGTTTTGTCCGCGCTAGCGAAAGCCTGAATTAGGGCGTGGTCGGCCTGCAGCACCGCTCGGCTATCATCGGCGGTTGCGATCGTTTCCCGAGCTGGCGCAATTGTTCCGCTCGAAAAACTAAGTGCACAGCTTAGGAGCAGGAAAAACGATCGAATCATGAGCCGCACTCAAAATTATTGTATTGAGACCACCGACCTACGAACCGTTCGAAGCGCTTTTTGCCGGAGCAGCTTGAATCGTCGTTTGATAGCTGATCGACATCACCCACTGGCCATTCTTTTTTACCCACAGGCGACTCACATGAACTGGCTTGCCAGTAAACGGCTGATGCAGGCAGGTCATCACCACGGCATCCCCAAAATCGAACATCTGCGCTGATACCAGCGGGGACGGCGCGGAACCGCGGCCCGTCTCTTTCTGCAAATTGAGCACGGCGATTCGGTCCGCTTTGCTGAACGGATGGTCATTGTTGGAACTGAGCATCACGAATTCATCCGCGATGTGCGGCGACCAGGCCGCCGCATCATGATTCGTAACTCCTGTCTCCAGCGCCTGCCACGAAGCGATGATGTTCTGTTCGGCCTCATTTTTCGGTTTGTAAGGAACTGTCTTGCACGGGTTTTCGCAATCCTTCACGCCGGAGCCTCCTCCGCTGGCGGCCTGCGGATTCAGAGCGACCTCTTGATAGACAAGCAATCGCCATCCCACGGGGCGCTTCACCCATAAGCGCAAGACATAGACCTTCTCACGGTTCGACATCACCGCCCCAACCTCACCGTAAGTGCGCTGCTTTACCTCCGCCCCGCTCTCGTTGCCCAGAGACAGTGCCGGAATAGACTTCAACACCTCTGCTCTCGTCTGCGTCTTGCCATCTGCGTCCGTCCACGTAAAATCTGCATCAACGAGTCTGCTTACCGTTGCTTTGTTTCCACTCGCAGCCGCCTGCACGAATTCATGGTCAGCCTGAAGGTACGACTTGTCCTCGACCGCCACGGCAACGCGCATCAGCAACAAGCCACTCAAGACCGCACGCAGCAAAACTCCGGCTGCTATCATCTTTGTGGTGAAGTTTTTCATCGTTTTCCTGCCCTCCCTGAAGTTCGTGGAGCTGGTTCGACATGAAAAAGGGGCCGGGCAACTGTCCGGCCCCCCTCATCGAAATCTGAGCCCGTAGTTAGAAAGTGAACTTCAAGCCCAACTGGATCGCGCGTGCACTGCCCGACCCAAGCACGGGGTTGACCGAGGCTCCGTCCGGTGTGGCGCAGCCGCAGCCGAAGATGCCACCTTGCGACGGATCGCTGGTCGCACCAGAGCCATAGCCACTCGTTCCACCCCACGGATTAGCAAAGTTCGGATGGTTGAATACGTTGAACATTTCCACGCGGAACTGCGCATTGAACCGCTCCTTGAACTTCCAGTTCTTGGAAACCGAGAAGTCCACGTTGTGGAAGCCGGTGTCACGGAAAACGTTGCGGCCCAGATTCCCGATTGTTCCAAAGGCTGGAGGAACCAGCACGGAGTTTCCCTGTACGAAGCATCCGCTGATCCCCAGCGTGCGCGGATCAGGAGCCTTGGCGGTGCATTGAGCCCACATCGAAGCCATCTGCGCGGGGGTAAACGGCGCCCAATTGGGGTTCACCGCGTCGGTCTGGCTGCAACTGGTGGGCCCTGTGCAGAATGGAATTCCTCTCGGTCCATCGGAATGAAAATCGGAAGGGTTCCCGAAGAAATCCCAGCGGTCAGCAAACTCGCCGGTCCCGCTGTAATCGTTGGACTGCTCGATTACTTGCCAAGGCTGTGAGCTTTGTAGGGTCACGATGGAATTGACCTGCCAGCCTTCCAGAAGCTGGCCCCACGATTTCTTTCCAGGAATCGAATACGTTAACGACAACGTGAAACGATTCCGAATGTCGAAATCGCTGCTTCCGTATTCCGCCCCGGGGTTTGTGCTGTTCTTGGGAAGGTACTGATTCCAGTTATACGACATATCGTCCAAAGCATGCGAGAAGGTGTATCCCAGGACGAATTCCAGGCCATGGAAGTTGCGTGCTGTCAACGTTGCCTGAAGGCCGTTATAGTTGGAGTCGTACAGATTCGAGTAGTAGTTGATGAATTGCAGGTACGGGAACTTGCCGTTGACGGTAAACGGACGCGCTGCCTGTTCGGCAGTGGTATCTGCCGCGCCGGCGGCGATCGCTGCCGGCGTCCAGCCCGCCCCGATTGCGGATTGGTTCAAGTCTTGAATACCTGCTAGCTTCGTCCCATGATTGCCGACATAGGCCACGTCCAGCGCCAGCTTATTCGAGAAGGCGTGCTGGATGCCGAGGGTCCAATTGGTTACATAAGGAGTTCTGTAATTGCGGTTCATAGCAAAGATGCTGCAAGGCCCGGGGTCGTTCCCGAGGCCGTCGCCGCACTGTACCAAACCGGTCGCATTGGAAGGGTAGATAGGCGCTCCGCCAACAGATGACCCATTCCAGTTGAGTTGCGCGGGACCCAGGCTAAGACCGCTGGCAACGATATTACCGATACCCGGGCAACCGGTCGGACAGCTGGCATCAAAAATTGTTGCACCGCTGGGAATGACGCCCAGTCCGAGGGTGACTGTGTTGGTCGTATTTTGTTGGGAAAGGAACGAGCTCATGGAAAGCAGATCGTAAATCAGGCTCGCCCCTGCCCTGACGACAGTGGTCCCCTTGCCGGTGACATCCCAGGCCACGCCAAACCGCGGAGAGAAGTTAGTATGATCGCCCTTGTAGATCGAGCCGATGTTTTTGCCAACCTGCTCGAGTCCGACGCTGGGTTCCCAGTTGCCAAGCTGGTTATTGGACTCTGACGGCACTCCTTGGTACTCGTAGCGCAATCCTAGATTCAAAGTGATTCTCTTCGTGACGCGCCAATCGTCCTGAACGAATCCCGCGTATAACCACTGGTTCAAATTCCGCACCGGAGATCCCGCAAGCAAAGAGGCAGTGCTTGGGAAGCCGGCGAGAAAGTCTTCCAATGACGTCGAGTTAATAGGGTGAGTGGGGTCAGCAGGGTTGGGAATACTGAATGCCAATCCGCCATTGAATCTGATTCTCCCCCGGCCGTCGCGGAACGTTCCCTGGTGGACTTTGTCGTCGCGAATCTCTCCGCCAAATTTGAAAGCATGCTTGCCGATTAACCGCGAAACCTGATCGATGACGTCATATACGTTGTCGGGTCCCACGATCTTCGGGAAGTTGTGAAAGCCTCCCATCTCGGAAAATCCCTTGACGATGATGTTCGGCAATCCTCCAAGGAGTGGATTCGTAACTCCCGTGTTGATGTTGTATACCGTGCTTGCGTTATCCGGGATGATTGACAGCGTATAGCGCGTGTAACCAAACCTGAGTTCGTTCACCCATTGCGGAGTCGGCGTCCAGGCCCAGTGGCCGGCCGCTGCCTGCGCGCGCGAATGAACGCTTGTCCGGAATTCCGGCCGCATCTCATTGGGCGCATCCATTCCGAGAAGTCCGTCGTTGCCAAAGAAATACGAACCGCTGATCGAGTGCCGGTCATTGAGGTGGTAGTCGACTTTTCCCAGCGCGTTTCTAGAAGTGTTTACATTTGGAAAACCACTCCCCACGGTCTTTGATTGCGAAGTGTTGGGCGTGACTCCATAAAATTGGGTTAGGTATTGGCTGAGAGGGCTTACTGCAATCCCCTTATTAGCCAGGTCTTTTGCGGCATCGACGGTGCTAATAGTGCAGTCGCCGGTGGTGAGCGTAGCGCAGCCGAATCCAGGAGGGTTTGGACCGGCCGTCACCGTTACAGTCGTCGGAAGGTTTTGCGTAAACGAATTCCCCACCGTGTACGTTTGCGCCTCATACGCGCCGAAGTAGAAAAGTTTGTCGCGGATAATATGCCCGCCCATGGAGCCGCCGTATTGCTCCAGTTCCACCGGCGTCTTTGGCGTGCCTACCGGGTCGAAGTAGTTGCGCGCATCAAACGAGTCGGAGCGCCCAAACGCATACGCGGACCCGTGAATATCGTTTGTTCCCGATTTCAAACCCACACTGGTGATCGCTCCCGGCTTCCAACCGTACTCCGCCTTCGGATTCACCTGCGTGTTGAACTCTTGAATGGCGTCGATCGGCAGCAGCGTCGCCGCATCCCCAAGGACCGCCGCCGCGTTCGTGACGCTCAACCCCATGAAAGCCTCATCGTTGCCCAAACCATCGACGATGTAGCTCGTGTCTTCAGGTCGAATTCCGTTGGTACTTTGCGTCCAGGGTCCGCCACCTGGGTAAACCATCGTTCCCGGTCGCAGCGTGAGCAGGTTCTGATAATTGCGGCCGTTCAGCGGCAGGTCATTGATGATTTCATTGCTGATGGTCCCACCGAGAGTTGTGGAGGTCGTGTCGATCAGGGGAACCTCTTCGGTGATAGTTATCGTTTCGGTGGTAGCGCCGGGATTCAGCACGGCGTCGATTCGTACATCCTTTCCGACTTCCACCAGAATATTCTGCCGCTCAAAAGTCTTGAAGCCTTTGAGCTCGATGCGCACAGTATATGTGCCGGGCTGGAGGCCCGGAGCGATGTACGCTCCATCAGAATCCGTCGTCAAATTCCGGGAGACACCTCTTTGCACGTCCGTGATGGTCACTGCCGCGTTGGCCACGTTCCCGCCAGTCTGGTCCGTGACGAAACCCAATATTCTTCCCAGATTGCCCTGCCCATAGGCCGCGAAGACACTGAGCACTACGGCGCAAATCGCCCCCAGAACTCGGGCGACTATCACGAAATTCTCGAGCCCAAGCGTGCTCTTCCCCTGCGTTTTCGACTGCATGAGGACCTCCCCCCACAAAATAGGTATAGCCGCTGTACCACCATATGAAGCTGGCTGTCAAGTGTTTCGTTGCTGCCACGCATCAAAATTACAAATAAAGGCTTACGACCGTCCACCGCCCCTCGCGGTCTAATGGTCCGACCTCTAGCTCTCTTTTGAAATCCTACTCTTCCTCACTTCTCCGGCACATGGAACTCGGACTCAAGCTGGTTATTTTGCCAGAAGCAGTACCGCCATCGTTACGTTCTTCTTAGGCAAAAGGATGAGCGGTTGGCGAAACAGATACCCTGGATTCCATCTCTTCAAGGCGCCGGTTTTTGGGCTCAACACCCCAGCACAACACCACCACTACCTCGATTATGAGCAGCCCAATCATCAGGCTGAGGACGCCCCCGATCCCATACTTTCGAAACAAACCCACGACCAAAAAGGGCGTGAGAATCGTCGCGCCACGCCCAAAGGTGTTGCAGATCCCCGAAGCTCGCAGCCGAACCTCGGTCGGAAACAGTTCCGGAATGTAGATCGCGAAAAGGATGGTGACCAAAACGTAGATTGGGATCATCAGCAGGAATCCCGCAATCAACAGCTCGACAGGATTCTTGATGAACGGATAAAAACTGCCGATCAGGATTGTTACCACGGAAGCGCCAATGATAGTTGGCTTGCGACCCCACAGGTCGGATGTAAACGCCCCGATAGCCGAGCCGATCGGCGCCCCGATGGACATCACCAGCGAGTATCCGAACGACGTGGCGATGCTGCGTCCCTCTTGAACGAAGAACGCCGGCAACCAAGTCACGAATCCGAAAATGAGTGTGTTGACGACGATCAGACTCACCGCCCCAACGATCATTCGCGGCAGCAGCAGAGGACTAAGCAGCGATCCGAGCCTCCGTGAGGGGTTGGTGATCGGCGCAGCGATTGGCGCGGGAAGTGGGCCATGCTCTAGTGCGACTTCGTTCTCAATGCCTGCCAGAATGCCCTCTGCTTCAGCCGTCCTCCCCATCGATTCCAGCCACCGCGGCGATTCCGGCAGCGCCTTGCGCAAATACCAAACGACCATCGCCCCCAGCCCACCAAGCGCAAACATCGTGCGCCAGCCAAACCTAGGGATCACCAGCGTGCCCACCAGTGCAGTGATCGGCAAGCCGCTCACAACAAAAACTGACATCCCGCCGAGCCATTTCCCGCGCAGCCGCGGCGGAATGAACTCCGTCATCGTCGAATAACCAACCACGTTTTCCGCCCCGAGTCCCACCCCCATGATGAATCGCAACAAAATCAGCACGCCGATCGACGGTGCAAAAGCCGCCGCCAGCGATGCCAGTCCAAATATCGCAAGATTCGCTTGATAGCTGAATCGGCGCCCGTACCGATCGCCGAGAAAACCCGTCAGAAATGACCCCAGCATCATTCCGATGAACGTCACAGACACAAACTGCGCGTTCTGCCCCATCGTGGAGAACCCGCTCTTGAGCATCGCGCCGAGAACCGTTGCAGCCACGTAAATATCGAAGCCATCGAAGAACATCCCGATTCCGATAAGCCACATAATCCGGCGATGGAACGAGGAAATCGGCAGCCGATCAAGCCGCGCGCCCGCGTTGATAATCACTGGCAATTCACTTTTTCCGGGAAAGAGCGGTAAGGCTGCCGACCGTCAACGCTTCCACGGCCAGCCGGCAGTTCTGATCGAAAGAGTTTTGCTGAGCAGTCTGGAAAAACTCCTTGCACCGCCGCGCTGCCTCCGGATCCAGGTCCAGTATGCGTTTTACGAGCGCGTCCCCTTCTCCCGCGAGGCGCTTGGCGGTCACAACCTGCGATACAAGTCCAATTTGCAAAGCTCGCTCCGGCGCGATGGGATCTCCGAGGAGCACCATCGGAAACGCGAACCGCGGCAAAGTGTACTCTCCCAGGTAGGCCATGATCACCGCGGGTGGCAACCCGGAGCGCATCTCCGGAAATCCCAAAGCCGCGTTCTCCGCCACAAGAACGAAATCGCACACAATCGCAAGGCCGAACCCGAATCCAAACGCATCGCCTTGGACCTCCGCAACACTGACTAGCGGGGACCCTCGCAGCACTCGCTTTAGCTCCATGACGCGCGCCGCTTCGCGGCGAATCGCTTCCACGTCTCGCCCTGCCCGCTCACGTCCGGTACAGAAAACTTTGCCGCGCGCCCGAATTCGCAGCACCCTGGCACTTGGTCGAGCGGCTTCCGCCCGAAGCACTTCCAGCATGGCGTCGAACATTTCCCCGGTGACTTCATTCCCGTACTCAGTGTTGTCCAGCGTGAAGTTCAGGACATCCCCGGCGCGCTCAATCGCCATCCCAACCAATGCAACGTCTCCGGATGTGTCGACTGTTTTCTTGGGTGACATGCCGCCACCGTATACAAGGAATGCAACGCAAGTCAATAGATGCGCCACGCCGTCGAATCATGGTTCTGCATTTGCGCTTTCGATCCTGCGGCGAAACGGCTCCCTCTACGGGAACTTTGCAGCCACGAAGCGGGGAATTAGGGATGGGGGCAGATTCTGTAGGCCCGGACGCCGTCTCTTTCCCCATCCGGCCGCATCTTTATCTAACAGAAGGGTTTTAGCGGGGGGAACGCCATGATCATCCAAAGAAAACCAATGATTCTCCTAACCTTTGTGTGTCTCCTGAGCACGACCGCCTTCAGGTCGCAAGCCTCAGTGAACTCCTCTCCCGCCCAAGACCAGGGATCTCCACCCAGCTCTGGTCAGAGGTCGCGGCCAAATGACGGACAGGGCCGGCCCCTATTTGGGAAAATCACCGCGCTCAGCAACGGTGCCATGCAACTAGCTATCCCTGACGGAACCACCGTCACTGTTCGAATCACTGACAAAACGGAGTTCCGCAAGGACCGGCAAACCGCGACGCTCGCTGACTTCAAGGTTGGCGACATCGTCTTTGTGCGCGGAGACGAAGCTGCCGATCACAGTGTCACGGCTCAAATGATCGGCGCGCGCGCCGCAGGCGGACCAGAGGGCGGAGGCAGAGGGCCCGGGGGCGGGGGCGGTGCTGGCTTCGGAGAGATGGGAAAGGATTTTGTTGCCGGCGAGGTAAAATCAATTGATGCGCCAAAGCTCACTGTCTTGCGGCCGGACAACGTGACCCAGACGCTGGAACTCAACGAAGATACTTCGCTCCACAAAGGCCGCGAAAGCATTACGATGGCTGATATACAACTAGGCGACCATGTCGTGGTGCGCGGCGCTTTGCAGAACAACATGTTTGTGCCGAAAAATGTGATCGTCGTCTCGCCCGAACAGTGGAAACGGATGCTGGACATGGCTGCCTCAAGGACCCCACCCGCTGGCGGCGCGCCTGCCTCCACACCCAAACAGAATCCTCCGCAGCCGTAGTTAGATTATGGAGCCCCAGTCTTGAAGTCGTTTGCTCGCGGCATCCTCATCCTCGCTTCTATCGCGATTCTCACGGCCCCGAGCCCTCGCGCACAGGATGTCGCGCCCCCTGTTCCGCCGCAGCAATCTGCACCAGCTTCCGCCGCTAACCCGACCTACGAAATCACTGGACTGGCCCGCAGCGGTAAGACTCCTCTGCCCGGCGCCACCGTCACCGCGGCAAACTCGTTGACAGGAAAAAAATTCACTACAGCTACCACTCTCGACGGTAAGTTCAGTCTGTCCGGCATTCCTCGCGGCAGGTACGTCGTGCGCGTCGAGTTCATGGGCTTTGCCCTGTTCACCAAGGAAGTCGTTTTGAATCCGGAGACTCCCTCCGCGAACGTGGATTCGGAATTGATTCTCGCCTCTCGCCAGCAAGAGCAATCCAACAATAACAACGCTGCCATCGCCGCCGCAGGTCGAGGCTTTCAAAGCCTGGCGGTCGACAGCGCACTTTCGTCTCTGGCGGGCGGAAGCTCGGGCTTCGGAGGCGCGGGTGCCGCGAGCGGCGGACAAGGCAGCGATCTCTCCAGCCTCCCTCTGAACGGCGCGGGAGCTGAGGGACCTACCGAATCCGTGAGCATCAGCGGAACGCAGGGGCGAACCCAGGATTTCGGTGGTGGGAGCCCCGAGGAATTGCAAGACCGCATCCAGGAATTTCGAGAACGCGCGCAAAGAGAAGGCGGCGGAGGTTTCGGTGGCGGCCAGGGTTTTGGCGGCCCGGGAGGCGGCACCATCGCCATCGGCAGAATGGGTCGCGGATTCAATATCAATCAACCACACGGCGTGCTCTATTTCTCTGACGACAATTCCGGCTTGGATGCCCGGCCATTCTCCCTTTCGGGACTCCCCTCTGCGAAAGAGAGTTACAACCAGTTGCGCTTTGGCGCCAACGTTGGCGGGCCGCTGAACATCCCGAAGATTTTCAATGGCGGCAACAAGTGGTTCTTTTTCCTGGGCTGGAACGGATCGCGCGGTAGCACTCCCTATGATGCATTCTCCACCGTGCCAACCATACCGGAGCGCGGCGGAGATTTTCGTGGCGCGACCTACAATGACGGTACGCCTGTGGCACTCTTCAATCCACAAACTGGTCAGCCATATCAATTCAATGGCGTTTCGAATGTCCTCGATCCAACTTTGATAAGCTCTTCTTCCGCTTACCTTCTGAAGTTCATCCCGCTGCCGAACATTCCTCCCAATACCTTGGGGCAAAACTTCCACTACATCACCACGGGGGATAGTAATTCCGACACCGCCATTGTGCGCCTGATTCACAATTTCGGCCCCGCTAGCCCTCCCGGCGCGGGCCCGTTCGGCGGTGGTGGAGGCGGTGGAGGTGGGGGTGGACGGCGTCGTTCGCAGAACAACATTAACTTTGGCCTGAACTGGTCGCGAAGTTCGAGCTCCATCGTCAATCCGTTTCCTTCACTGAACGGGGGCACGTCCACGCAAGGGCTGAACGCCTCCGCTGGCTGGACTTATGGCAAAGGCCGCGCCACAAATATTCTGCGTTTTAACTACAACCACAATCACGTCTCCACGACCAACCTCTATTCGAACGTGCAAGATGTAGCTGGTCCGGGCGGTGCAGGCATTGGCGGCATTTCGAACGACCCCTTTGACTGGGGATTGCCGGGAATCAGCTTCACCTCTTTTGGTGGTCTGAACGACCCCATGACGCGCCGTGAACTCGACCAGACCTACACCCTCTCCGACACCGTTTCCTGGAATCGTGGAAAGCACAACTTACGATTCGGTGGCGACTATCGGCGCATCCTTCAAAGTTTTCACGCTTCGCGAAATGCCGAGGGTAGTTTTGTTTTCACCGGGTTCGCAACTTCAGCCTACGACGCCAACGGAAATCCGCTGAAGGACACGGGGCTCGACTTTGCCGATTTCCTGCTCGGCTTCCCGCAGCAGACTTCCCTGCAATTCGGGGCTAGCTCTTATAACTTTCGCTCTAACGCCTACGACTTCTTCGTCCAGGACGATTGGAGATTCCGCCCCAATCTCTCCTTCAATCTTGGCCTGCGCTACGAGTACAACGGCCCGTACACCGAAGCTGGCGATCGCATCAGCAATCTTGATGTCTCGCCCGGCTTCACCAGCGCGCAGCCTGTTGTGCCCGTAGGAGCCCCCGTGCCTCCCGCCTCTGGTCCGTTTTTATTTTCTTCCATCCAGTCTCTCGTAAAGCCCGACCGCAACAATTTTGCGCCACGCGTCGGCATCGCCTGGAAGCCGCAGAAGCTAACAGTTGTCAGGGCTGGATATGGAATCAACTACAACCTCGCGCAGTACGGAATCGTCATCCAAAACTTTGCCTTTCAGCCGCCCTTCGCGGAAGCAACCACGAATGCCACAAACGTAAGCGGACTTGTCGGCGGCAGCCCGCTTACCCTCGCGAACGGCTTCCCTGCCGCCGCTGCGAGCACGGTGACCAACAACTTTGCCATCGATCCCAACTATCGTCTCGGCTACGTTCAAGTCTGGAATCTCGATATCCAGCGCGAGTTTCCCCATGGCATCATGTTGAACGTCGGCTATAACGGAGCAAAAGGAACCCGCCTCGATACCGAGCGCGCGCTGGTTCCCACCGGCAATCAACCCTTCATTTACGAATCATCCGAGGGAAATTCCAGTCTGAATGCCGCTTCGGTTCGCGTGCGTAAGCGTATGGCCAAAGGCCTCGGCCTCGGCGCGCAATATGTGTTTTCCAAATCGCTCGACGATGCCGCCTCCATCGGCGGAGGCGCCGTCGTCGTCGCGCAGAACCCTTTTGACATTTCCAATGACCGCGGCCTCTCCAGCTTCGATCAGACGCAAAGATTTACCGGTAACTGGATTTATGATTTGCCGTTCGGAGAAAACCGCCGCTTCGCGCAAAAAGGCGCAGCGAGTCACATCCTGGGCGGCTGGCAGTGGAGCGGCGACTTTACCATCGCTTCGGGAATCTACTTTACGCCGCGCGTCCTCGGCGGCGGCGTGGACATCAGCCGCGGCGTCAGCGGCTCTCTACGCGCAAACCTCATCGGCGGCCAGCCAATCGCCGTGAGCGACCCGAGCACCCGCGAATGGTTCAATACCGCCGCATTTTGCAATCCCAACGTGAACTGCCCCCCCGGAAGTCCCACACAATACGGCGACGCAGGACGAAATATTATCGAGGGGCCGGGCCAGGTCACCTTCGACATGACCATCAACAGGACGATCGCCATCAAGGAATCTCGCACGCTCGATCTGCGCCTCACCGCCAACAATGTTTTTAACAACGTGCACTTCACCTCCATCAACACGGTGGTGAACTCTTCGACATTTGGCGAAATTACTGCGGCGGGCAGCATGCGGCGCGTCACGATGCAAGCGCGCTTCCGATTCTAGAGAAAGAAGATGATGCGGCTTAAGGAACAAATCGTTTCGCTCTTCACCGCTACTGCGCTTGTCTTGCAGCTAGCGGCGCTCGCCCTCGCTCAGCAGTCCGGCCAGCCCACCGTGAGCCCGGCCCGGATTGAAGTCACTACTGAACTCGTGTTGGTGAATGTTGTAGCGCGAGATAAAAAGGGCAACCTCGTCCGCGATCTGAAAAAAGAGGACTTTACCCTTCTCGAAGATGGAAAAAAGCAAAATATTTCCACTTTTGATTTTGAAAATGTAGACGAGATGGCCGCCGCAGGCGGTGCCGAAGGCACCGTCTCCGGCGTTGCCGCGGACGGATCTCTCCTTCGCTCCGCCAAGAAAGCTCCACCTTCGCTCGATGCCCGCGACCGCCGCCTCATCCTGCTCTTTTTTGATTTTTCGGCCATGGATCCCGAACAGATTGACCGCTCCGTGGACGCCGCGAAGAAATTCATCCAGACCAAAATCCAGCCTGCGGATTTGATCGCCCTGGTGTCGCTGGCCACCAATATGCGCGTGGATCTGGATTTCACCGATGACAAAGCCAAGCTCCTCGCCGCTTTGTCCGCCTACACTTCTGGCGCGGGCCAGGGCTTCGAGAATGGCGCCACGGGGAGTTCCGAAGGAGCGGCGGAAACGGGCGGCTCGTTCACTCCTGACGATACCGACTTCAACACCTTCAGCGCCGATCGCAAGCTCCTCGCGCTGCAATCGCTTATGCAAGCTCTCGGCAAGCTTCCACAAAAGAAGAGTCTCGTCTACTTCAGCAACGGGATTACCCAATCGGGAGTGGACAATCAATCCGCCCTACGCGCCACAACGGCTGCCGCCGTCAAAGCCAATGTCTCCATCTATTCTCTCGATATTCGCGGCCTACAGGCGTTCCCTCCCGGCGGAGAAGCGCAATCGGCCAGCTTGCACGGCCAGTCAGCCTATTCCGGCGCATCCGTGCTCAACGATTTGAACGCCAATGCCGCTTCGCAGGATACCCTCTCTACGCTTTCTTCGGACACCGGCGGCAAGGCCTTCTTCGATTCGAACGATTTCAGCGGGGTCTTTTCTCAAGTTCAGAAGGATAGCTCCGTTTATTACGTTCTAGGCTTCACCAGCAACAACCCTCTGAAGGATGGGAAATTTCGCCGCTTGAAAGTGGTGGTCAACCGCCCCGACCTTAAACTCGATTTCCGAGCCGGCTATTACGCTGGCCGGGATTTCGAACATCTGAATCGCGCCGATCGCGAGCAACAGTTGGAAGACGAACTCGCGACTCAATTGCCCCGCGTTGACGTTCCTCTCTACGCGGGCTCCGCGTTTTTCCGTCAGGATGACTCTCATTACTATCTCGCAGTCTCGTTGGTCATCCCCGGCTCACAAATTCCTTTTGTAACCGAAAAAGACAAAGATAACGCGACCATCGACATCATCGGCGAAGTTCGCGAAGGCGGGAAAGTGCGCGTCGGGCAGTTGCGTGACACCGTGAAGCTTGCGGTCGATAGCACTAAGCAGGTCCGCCGCAAAAACGTCCAGTACAATACTGGCTTCGTCCTCGCTCCTGGCAGCTACCATCTGAAATTTGTCGTGCGCGAAAACCAGACCGGCCGCATCGGCTCTTTTGAAACGGATGTCCAGATTCCCGACTTGCGCAAAACGCCGCTAAAAATGAGCTCCGTGGTGTTGAGTAGCCTTCGTTCACCTGCGACGAACAAAAAGGGCAGCGCGAACCCTCTCGTCCGCGACCAGATGGAGCTCGTTCCTAACATTACGCACGTCTTCACACCCGACCAGCATCTCTATTTACAATACGAAGTCTACGACGCGACGAAGGGAAAGAATCCCGCCCCCGCGCCCGCAGCCGCCTCCGCTCCGCAAGGCGCACCAAAAGATGCGCCAGCAATCAAAGCGCCACGCGACAGTGTCCGCGTTCTCACCAGCATCGAATTCCTGCAGAACGGCGTGAAAATCTACGAATCCAAGCCTGTGGTGGCCACCGAAGTCACTGCCCCGGACCGTAAAGCCATCGTTTTCCAGATCGAATTGCCGCTCCAATCGCTGAAGCCCGGACTCTACATCTGCCAGGTCAACGTCATCGACGACGTAGCGGGAAGTTTTTCCTTCCCGCGTTTTCATATTTTCATCCGCGAACCTACTCCAACCCCTACGGCTCTGCTGAATCGAGAGGAAAACCCAGCAGCGATCGGCACGCAAGCGTTCGGCTCCTTCCCTCTCTAGTTCCTTCTTCAAATCGATTTAATAGCGCCAAAAGGCACCGTTACGATTAAAATGCGGGGCATCCAGGAGGAGTCTCCATGAAATGCGTCGCCTTATCCGCTCTGTTGATGATTTCCCTCTTCGCTGCTTCAGCTCGTGCGCAATCCAAACTCTCCGCCAGGTGGGAAGAGCTGACCGCCGCCGACTTCCGCCAGGCGATTCAACAATCCAAAGGAACCTGCCTTCTCCCCTTTGGCATCCTTGAAAAGCACGGACCCCATTTGCCGCTCGGAACCGATCTCCTAAACGTCCGCTACGCCTCGCTGCAAGCCGTGCAGCAGGAATACGCCGTCGTCTTTCCCGAATATTATTTCGGCCAGATTTTCGAAGCCAAGCATGAACCAGGCACCGTCGCCTACAGCCTCGATATTCAGTTGAAGCTTCTTCAGGAAACCACCGACGAAATGGCGCGCAACGGCTGCAAGAAAATCGTCATCGTCAATGGCCACGGCGGCAACGAACACCTGCTTCCCCTCTTCGCCCAGTCGCAAATGGATAATCCCCACGATTACGTGGTCTATGTCCTTGACGGCGAAAGGAGCCGACCCGGCGGCCCCGCGAAAAAGTCCACCGGCATCGATTACCATGCCGGCGAAAACGAAACCGCCAATACCATGGTCTCTCGTCCCGACCTCGTACACCTCGACCGCGCCTCCAGCGAATCCGGCGCCGACGAAAAGCGCGTGAATTTGCCCGAAACGGTTTACACCGGAATCTGGTGGTACGCCCGCTTCCCCAATCACTATTCGGGCGACGGGTCTGTCGCTCGGAGGGAACTCGGCGAGTGGAACATGAAGAATTGGATTGAACTCACCGTCGAAGCCATTCGCGCCGCTAAAGCCGACGATGCCAGCCTTAAAATCCAGAACGAATTTTACGAGAAGAGCAGGCATCCGCTCGACACGCGGCCCTGACGATTTTCTTGGAGCTTCTTAATCTAGGTTTGTTCAGCGGGATTTGCGGAGGACTTCCACCCAGCGCGCCAGCACACCATCATAAGGCGGCTCGACATCAATGAATTCCACGCCCATGCCGATTCGGGGCTTCACAATTCGGACGATGGCAAACGCTTCCACCTTCTGATCTTTCCGCGTAAGCGTGACCCGTGCCCGGCTGTTCAGCGCCATCGGCCGGCTGGTGCAGACGAATACCCCGCCCATGGAAATATCGGAGGTTACGCCCGTCGTTTTCGTCCCGGACTCCAGGTCCAGCAGTTCTACGTCCGCGGCAAACGGGTAGCGAATCGAGTAGCGCCGGTCACGGACGGAAAGCTCGCGTGACCCGCCTTTTGACGTTCGATCGTCCATGGAAATTACGTTGCTCACAGTCGTTTGGGCCGCGCGTCATTCGGCGAATGACCCTCGGAAGGATAGCCCCACTCCAGATAGTTTGCCCGAAAACTCCCCTCCTGGGGCGCTTTCAAGGAACACCAACTGCGAAAGAGGCAACAGCTAAGCCATGGTTAGAGGCCCCAGCTTTGGTCCGTGTGCGCTATTACTTGGAACGACAAACCCCCTGATTGCGGCTCATTCTACGCCGAATTTGCGTGCTACTCTCAAATTCAAGCTTTAGCAAAGAGAGTTATGACCATAATTCTATCGGATGGCCTTCGCCAAAGTGACCGTGTGAGCTTCTGCATGCCCGTCGAGGCATCGTGGGTCACCGACATGGGCACTGCCGTCAAACAGACCGCAGAAACTCTTCTTGTGAGCCGCAATGGCGGCGTACTCCGCATCACCGACAAACTCGCCACCGGCCAAGAGTTGCACCTGCGGCGTCAGCTGGAAGGCGACGATTGGAAGTCCACACGCGCGCGCGTCGTTGCGGAAATTGACCAGGAACCCAACGGCTTCCTCTACGCCATCCACATCCTCGATATTCGCTCGGATTTCTGGGACATCGACTTCCCTGCTCCCCACAAGGCCGAAGAGGCGTTGGCGCGCCTGCTCATGGAATGTAGCTTCTGCCAGCGCCGCGAAGTCGCTTATCTGAACGAACTGGAACTCAAATCGTTCGAGATCCGCAAGTGCATCGCTCGCGTTTGCAGGCATTGCGATTCACCGTCCATCTGGATCGAATCTCAATCCGAACTTCGCCCCATGCAGAACGGCTCTGGCCAGCCCTCCGTCGAGGATCGCGTCATTCCGCGACGCAACCGCACTCGCGTCAAAGCGCGCGTGCTGGCTTGCATCCGCCGCCGCGGTTTTCAAGAGGAAATCGTCGTCTGCGAGGATTTGTCCAAAGGCGGAGTCAGTTTCCGCAGTCGCAATCAATACGCGGAAGGCTCGCGCGTGGAAGTCGCCGTCCCCTTCACTCCCGGCAGCGGCGCCATCTTCGTCCCTATTCGAATCGTGTTCTCTCAGGCGATTCCCACCGCCGGCCTTTATCGCCACGGCGCCGCTTACATTAAGCCGCCCCTCGACTCCTGAGCCAGCCCGCTCAGTTCCCCAGAAATTTCTCGATCTTACCGAGTTCCGTTTCCATGAGTGCGAGGTATTTCTTCGTATTCTCGATGTCCTGCGCCTGCAGCGCCGCTTGCGCCTTGGCCGAATACATCTGCATGCGCTGCTGTGCCGAAACAATGTCTCCGCGAAGTCCTAGGCCCTGGGAACTTTGGGAACGCTGGAAACTGTCGAGACTCGCATTGGCCGCCGCTTCGCGCGAACTAATCTGATCCATCTCATGGTCCAACTCCGCGAGTTGAGCCGGGTCAGGTCGCGGCGGCTGCGCAGCCGTCTGGCTTTCCCCTTGCTGGCCGCCGGCGGCTTGTGAATTCTTGTTCTTCTTCTCCCCACCACTCGCTGCAGTTGTCGCCGCCGTTGCAGCATTCGGTGCGGCTGGCTGCTCTGGCGGAGGTGTCACTTGCGGACTAGTTGCCCCCGCATCATTGGACCCTGCCCCACTCTCCGGTGCGGTCGCAACCGGCTGCGCTGGTGTCGATTGCTGCATTTGCGAAGTCGTCCCACCATTCGCGCGCGTTTTGAACCACCGCGGCGCCGAAAATCCTGCCGCCACCAGAACCACAAGTACGATGACCGCCCCGAGCGTGATGTACAGGCCCCGGTGTCCTCCTGCATTTGTCTGTGGTGGAGGCATCTGCATCGTGGGCGCAGCGGCAGCCACCGTGCCGGAACGCGGCGTCGCCTTCGCCGCCAGTGGCACGGTAGCTCCTTGTGTTCCCAGCGTCGCGGCAACGCTCTTGAGAGCATTTCGAAACGCATCCGCCGATTGGAATCGCTGTCCTGGGTCTTTCGACATGGCCATCAGAATGATCTGGTTCAGCGCTGGTGGCAAATCCGCGCTGAGTTCTACCGGCGGCCTCGGTATCTGTTGCAGTTGCGCTTGCATGATGGCGAAATTGCTGTCGCCCTTGAACGGCTTCTGCCCCGTCACCATTTCGTAGAGCGAAATCCCCACCGAATACAAATCCGAACGCGCGTCAATGGGCTCGCATTTCACCTGCTCCGGCGACATATAGGCTAATGAACCCAGCGTTGTGCCTGTCACCGTCAGCCCAAGTTCGCTCCCCGACCGCGCAATCCCGAAATCCATCAGTTTGATCACGCCGCTCGGCGTCAGCATCATGTTTGCAGGTTTGATGTCCCGATGAATTACATTCTGTTTGTGCGCGTAGCTCAACGCCGCCAACACTTGGTCCATATAATTCAGCGAATCTCCCCATGAGATGGCTTTCCCTTCGAGGTGCGCGGCCAGTGTGGTCCCCTCCACGTACTCCATGATCATCACCAGCTGGTTGTCTACGGTCAGCGCCGTTCGAAGCGCGGCAATATTCGGATGATTCAGGCTTGCCAGTACTTTGATTTCGCGCAGGAAGCGATCCGCCAGCTCTTTCTGCCCGGCAAGATTCGGCAGCAGCACTTTCATAGCTTCTACACGATCCGAAATCACGTTTCGAACCTTATAGACCTTGCCCATCCCTCCGGCCCCGAGGACGCCGAGGATTTCGTAATCGCCTGTTCGCGTAATTTCCGTTTCGTCGCTCATTTCGAACTCCTCCTGCCGCACTTCCATTTCTCGCCAGGGTAAGCCCCGCCACCGGATTCGCTCGTCATTGTCTCCACAAGTTACGCGCTGCGGCGCAATCGATCTGCTAATTCGAAACGGCGTCTCCCACCTTCGCCGGGCCGCCTTCACCTAAAATGACCGTCGCGGAGTTTTCATCCACCTCCGTAACCTTTGCATCTCCGATTTTGTTGGTGATCGACTTGATCACTTTGCCCGTCGCCGGGTCTTTCACCGTTCGTACCACTCGGCTGATTTGCAGGATGTCGCCCATCTTTACGCCTGCCTTACTGCCGACATTGATGACCAGAGAATTGCCACTGACATCGGCAACCAACCCCGCAATCTCGACCTTGTGGGTAGGCATCGCGCTGGCCTTGTCATCCAATTGTTGTCCAAGAGAATCCACGGCCTTGTGCACCGCTTCTCCGAGGATCGTCGCGCCAAAGTTCGAGCTGCTCATGTCCAGCCCGCCACCACCGCCGCCTGACCAGCCCCCACCGCCACCCACCAGGCTTGTTCCTCCGCGCGAGGACTCCCCCATTCCTTCCGCCACGCCCAGGATCTCCGCCGTCGTCGTGTCAATCATCCGCGCTGTTACTGCCACCACTGCCTTGGAGTTCTTGCTCTGCACTCCGCCAATTCCAAACTTTCCCAGTCCGTAACCTCCGCCTCCTACCGTCGTCTTTTTATCATCCCGCCCGAACTGCGTGATGCTCCCGATGATGATCATGTCCACACCCAGCACTTTGCCAATCTTCGCCGCCGTCGAGGAATCCGCGCGGTTGCTGTTCGAAAAATTCTGTTCTCCCAGCACCTTATCCAGCGCCGCCCGCTCGATCACCGAATATTTTCCATCCGTAACCAGCTTCATCACCAGCAAATCGGAAATCCCCTTGCCCACGTCCTGGTTCGATCCGAAGATCTGTTGCACTGATGTCAGCACTGTGCCGTATTCGAAATTCATCACCGCCACGCGCTTCCGTGGCCCTTGTGGCTGCGGCGCCGCGGCAGGTGTTGCGGCCGGTGCCGGCGCTGCCTGCTGCTGTGCCAGGCATGCGGAATTCAGCAGGAGGCAAGCACAAATTGCGATTAATCGTCGAACCATGGGTTTCGACTCCTTTGCCGGGATTTTCATTCGGGGACCTCAGGATGGCGGCATTCTACCACCACATTCGCTGCCGGGGGGCAGATGTATTCTTCCTCTCGCGTGCAGGCCCACCTTCCACCAATCCGCAACAAAATTCACCCTGTCGGGTTTAAGGGAGCAGCAAGCCCAATTCACTTGCAACGATGGGCGCAGCTCCCCAGTACTGCACCTAGGTCCCTGATGGCACGCGGTGTCTCTTTTCGGACATCCGGCCTCGTCCAATTTGGGTATGATTGTGTCAAAGGAGACACCTGACTCATGCTTAGAGCTCTGGCCGTCCTACTCACCTTTAGTTTCCTAAATCTCTCTTCTCTCCTTGCCGCTCCCGCACCCCCGAGCGCGCTTCCCCAGGATCAGCAGCAGGACCAGCCGCAATATCAACAGCAGGATCAGGGTCCTGGATACGAAAACTTTTCGCCTGAGCAACTTGACAATCTTCTCTCTCCCATTGCGCTTTACCCTGACCCGCTCCTCGCACAGTTTTTTGTCGCTTCAACGTTTCCCGACCAGGTCGAGGAAGCCGCGCGCTACGTCCGCGCCAATGGCGACAATGGCGTTGACGATCAGAACTGGGATGTCAGCGTGCGCGCCGTCGCGCACTACCCCACCGTCATTGGCATGATGGCCGACAAGATTGACTGGACCACTTCGATTGGGCAAGCCTACGTCAACCAGTCCACCGACGTCGCTTCTTCGGTTCAGCGTCTCCGCCACATGGCTCGCGCCGCAGGAAATTTGCAATCTTCGCAGCAGCAGGAGGTTCTAGAGCAGGACAACTACATCGCCATCAATCCCTATCAGCCGCAGTACATCTACGTCCCTGTCTATGATCCCGCCATCATTTACTATCGCCGGCCCTATTACGGTCCGGCCATCACCTTTGGCGTCGGCTATCCCATCGGCGTTTGGCTGAACCTGGGCTTCCGCTGGGGCTACGGCGGCGGCTGGGGCGGCGTCTATTACACCGGCTGGCATCCCGGAGGTTGGGGCGCCGGTTGCTGGAATTGCGGTTGGATTGGCCGCAGCCGCGTCAACGTGAATATCAACAACAACATTTACGTCAACAATCGCTATACCAACATCAACGTCAACCGGAACGTCGTCAATCGCACCGTAAATGTGAACAACATCAATCACTACAATTCGGTCCACAAGAACGTCAACTACAATAACGTCCAGGCGAACAATAATCGCGTCGATCGCGGAAACTACCAGAACAACGGCCGCCCCGGCAACACCCAGGGAAACAATGGATACAATGGTCGGTCGGGTAACGCGTCGGGAAACAATGGCAACAACGGTAGGCCGGGTAATGCGTCGGGAAACAACGGCAACAACGGTCGGCCAGGTAACGCCTCGGGAAACAACGGCAACAATGATAGGCCGGTCAGCGCCCAAGGAAACAATACTCCGGGAAATAACGGATCAAACGGACGGCCGAACGGCAACGCTCAGCCCGGGAACAGACCCGGCAACACTGACCGGCCCTACACCCAACCCGCTGGCAATGCTCGTCCAGCGCCCACCAACAAAATGATTGACAGCAACATTGACCGCAGCAGTCCCCAGATCGATCAGTACCGTGGCCGTGACAACTCCACTCGCAATGACCGGCCACCCACTGCTCAGCAGCGGCCCGCTTCCACGCCGTCCCAACCCGCGCAGAACCGTCCGAACAATCAGTCGCAACCTTCGCGCCCTCAGGGTCAGCAGCCTCAGACGCGCCCGGCTCCTCAATCCCAGATGACTCGCCCCACTCCGCACACCTTTAACCCGAATGAAGCCAATTTTGACCCGCGTACCTCCAGCCAACGCGGCCAGAACAGCCGCCAGCAAGCGGCTCAACCTCAACGGTCGGCTCCTCAGCCGCGGCCTCAGCCCCAGCCACAAAGTAGGCCCCCGCAAGCTCCCGCACAGCAGCGTGGCGGTCAAAAGGGGAAGCCATGAAGACCATACTTGGAAGCCCGGCCGAAATCCTCAAGGGAGATCAACGAGTGATTCATTCCCATCTTCGATCTGCATTCTCCGTGCTGCTGACTGCCTCGATATTCGTTCTCGGCGGACTCCTCGGCACTGCATCGTCAGCTAGAGCCCAGGCTTCATCGCAGAGCACTTTCGCTTCTGCTGATGACGCTTTGCAGGCTCTCGTTTCCGCAGGCAAAGCCAAGGACCGCGCCACCCTCGCCAAAGTTTACGGCCCGGACTACGACCGCCTCCTCTCTGGCGACGATGTCGAGGACGCCAAGGACCTCGACGATTTTGCGGCGGCCCTCGGCGAATCCGCTCAACTCCAGAAAATCGACGATGCCAAATTCACCGTCGTTATTGGTAATGTCAATTGGCCTACCGCCATTCCCCTTGTGCAGAAGAATGGAAAATGGTTTTTCGATACGGAAGCCGGTCTCGACGAGGTATTCAATCGTCGCGTCGGCGAAGATGAACTCTCCGCCATCGCCACCTGCCGCGCCTATGCAGTCGCCCAGTGGGAGTACTACACCGAAGGCGATTGGGATCACGACGGCGTCGCCGAATACGCGCAAAGGTTCCTGAGCACTCCCGGTTCTCACAATGGTCTGTACTGGGAAACTTCTGAAGACGACAAGCCGAGCCCCCTCGGAAAACTCATCGCCGCTGCTCAGGCAGAAGGCTACGGTCCTGCCGGTTCACCCGCTGGCGCGGCGGGAAAGGGAGGCTCCGACAAGGAAGCTCCCGAAATTGATCACGCGCCATATCACGGCTACTATTTCAAGATCCTCACTCGACAGGGACCGCACGCCCCCGGCGGTAAATACAGCTATATCATTAACGGCAACATGATCGCCGGTTACGCGCTGGTAGCCTATCCAGACAAATGGGGCAATTCCGGCGTGATGACTTTCATCATCAACCAGCAGGGCCGCGTCTACGAAAAAAACCTCGGCCCCAACACCACCAAACTCGCCGCTGCCATGACCGAATACAATCCCGACCCAACCTGGAAACTCGTCGAAACTCAGCCCTAGGCAGGTTTTGGCTCGATTGGTATTTTCTTAGCGGAGCTATTCGATAAGTGCGGGGGATGTCAAAATACATCGCCCTAGCCCAACCGTGATTCCTTCCATTCGCTTGCGCGCTCTTGAGTTTTTCGAAAACGGCGTTCTCGCGAGCTGCTCTTCCCAGTTCTCATGCAACCCTTGGATATCTTGCGCACACCCTCTTCTCCAACCGTTAAGTTCGGTCTCGGTTTTTCACTTTTGGTACTCTTTACGTCCGCAATTTCCGTTTGATCTGAATTACTGTAAATCGCAGTTCCAGATTGGCACACTGCCCTCTTTCTGAAGACTTTTCACAAACTCCTAATAAGATCGGGTTCTCTTCTCCCTGCCCAGCCGGAAAAGACTACAACCGGCCCATTCTGTTTACTTGCTCCATACTCAGTATTCCACTGTAGAGACTTATTTTTAGACCCGTGCGATAATGCATATCCCAGTTGCAATAGCGGCTCTCCTTCGTTTCCAGCCCGGAGAACCGATAAAAACTAAAAAAGAGTCTCCACCTGTCCCTTAGCGGACAGCTTTGAGTTGGAACTCTTGTTACGGTCTGAACGGTGACGCCTGCAATTGCCCAGTCGCTGGCCACTCAAGACCGGGGTCTAAAACAAATTAAATGCCGGGACGTTGGCGCGTACTCATGCGTGCGCCACCTCCTCGCAGATTGTGACGATAATGCGAAAATCTTTATCTTGATTGCAATTGCACTCTGTGCGGCTTCGATCGCCCCAGCACAGACGCCGACTCTCATTCAGCATGTCAGCGGTTCAGGAACCTTGCATGATTTCGTCAGTTCAGGTGGTTCCTACAATCTCCCGCTGCCCAACGCGACCCTGCCGGGGAACGCTCTTATTTGTGGCTTTCAATTGGACAGCACTGGTCCCCCCCTCACTCAGCGTTTCGGACGACAAGGGCAACACCTGGAAACTGGGCGCCTCCGTGACGGATACCACTCATGGGACAATCTCGGCTATCTACTACGCGCTTAACGTGGCTGCGGGCACAACCGTCGTTCGTGTGAATGTCACCGGCCACAACGCGGATTTCGTTTCCGCTGTGGTATCCGAATTTAACAACGTGGCCACCGCGAACGCTTTCGACGGTTCCAGCGGGGCTTTTTCCACCAGCACTTCAATTAATTCCGGCAGTCTAAATACTTCAACGGCTGGCGACTTGATTTATCAATATGCGGCTGGCGACTCTGGAAGCGGCACTACCTGGTCGCAAGGTTCAGCCCCGTGGAATCTCCTGAGCGCAGACTATAGCGGCAGTCAGGCTGCCCAATATCAGGTTCAGGCTTCGGCCGGATCGATCAATCCCTCGATGGCAATTTCCCCCAGCACCGGGTGGGGCTCGGTGGCCATCGCCTTGAAATCAGCCGCGGCCGGTACTGCCCTTCCCGCTGGAATTCGCGTCTTGCGCTTGGTGCACTTCAATGGCAGAAATGAAACCTCTAGCACTATGAAATTCCAGTTCCCCACCCTTACGGGAAATCTCATCGTGATGGCTTTTTCCAGCGGCGTTTACTATCCCACATCCCTTTCGGACTCCAAGAACAACACCTACACCAACACGGGTGTCGTTCTGACGACAGATCCCTGCATCAAGATTTTTCACGCCGCTAGCGCCGTTGGCGATCCAGCACTCATGGTTACCGCCAACATGACCGGTAGTGTTTCTACCGGTGCCGGCGGCACCTACAGCATTGTTTCCGTTCTCGGAAGCTATAACGTCACCGCCCCGATGACTTCGTCCGCAAAGTGGATCATGCAAGCCGTCGCTTTCAAAGCCCACCCATAACTGCATCATTGCATACGAAGGGGGCACCATCGTTTGTGCCCCCTCTCAAAATCGCTGGGCGTACATAAAAAGTCTAAATATCCTGCCGCAATCCGGGCCTTTAATCGAACAAACCGCGTTCGTTTGTCGTTATTTCCTCCTATGTTAAAGTCTTCGGCACCATGAGAAGACATCCCAAATTATTTTTCGCCGCATCCCTCTTGATCGTTATGCTCGCATCCACCGCGGTGCGCGCACAAGCCCGCCGTGGCGTCACACCAGAAGATTATTTCTCCTTTCAATTTATCGGCGACCCTCATCTCTCTCCCGACGCCCAGGCCGTCGCCTACGTCCTGACCACCATCGACCAGAAGAAAAATCGTCGCGAATCCTCCGTCTGGCTTGTCGCCACGGATGGCGCTGCCCCGCCGCGTCGCCTCAGCGCCGAAGGTTTCAATTCCAACTCTCCACGTTGGAGCCCCGACGGCAAGACTCTAGCCATCATCTCCACTCGCAATTCTGATCCCGCCGCCGATCCCGCTAAATCACAAATCTATCTCCTCCCCATGACGACAGGCGGCGAAGCCATCGCCCTCACCAAACTGAAAAATGGCGTCCAAACTTTTCAATGGTCGCCCGACGGCACCCGCATTGTTGCCCTCAGCTCCTCAGGTCCTTCCGACGCCATCGCCCCGGCCGATCGCAAAAGCGACGTCCGCCATTACTCTCATATCCAGTACAAGTTCAATGACACCGGTTGGTACGACGACAAGCGCCGCCATTTGTGGATCGTCAGCCTTCCAGGCGGCGATGCCAAACAGATCACCGATGGCCAGGACTGGAACGACAGTGATCCGCAATGGTCGCCCGACGGCACCCGCATCGCCTTCGTCTCTGATCGCACCGGAAAGGCCTTCGACGATAGCCAGAACACCGACGTCTGGGTGATTCCCGCAGCCGGCGGCGCGCTCTCCAAAATCTCCGATCACGCCTTCGACGACGACAGCCCTCGCTGGTCTCCCGACGGCAAACAAATCCTTTTCGCCGGTCAGCCGGATTCCCGTCATCAATTTCCCAAGCTCTACCTCGTGAATTCCGCGGGCGGCTCTCCTTCCCAACTTGCCGTAAACGGTCTCGACCTCATCCCCACCGAATTGCGTTGGCCCATGCCCTCGTCGGCGTTTTTCGCAGCCGGTGTAAAGGGTGAAATCCAGCTCTTTCGCACCGACACGGCCGCACGCACTTTCTCCGCAATCATCTCCGGCCCGCGCGCCGTCCACGCTTTCGACATCAACGCCACCGCCGGTAAAATCGTCTATCTCGCCAACGACTTCCAGCATCTCGACGATCTTTACGTCGCCAATCTCGACGGCAAAGGCGAACGCCAGCTAACCCACCTCAACACGGCCCTCTGGGCGCAACTCGATCTTCAACCTGTCGAACGCCTCGAATACAGAAGCTCCGACGGCTGGCCTGTCGAAGGCTTCTTCGTTAAGCCCGTGGGCTGGCAGACCGGCAAAAAATATCCCATGGTCCTCGTCATTCACGGCGGCCCGGAAGGCATGTTCGGCGTGGATTGGTATCACGAGTTCCAGGTCTACGCCGCAAAGGGCTACGCCGTTTTCTTTTGCAATCCCCGCGGCTCCACCGGCTACGGTGAAAAATTCGAACGTGGCGAAATCAACAATTGGGGCGTCATGGACTATCAGGACGTCATGGCAGGAGTGGACGCCGCGTTAAAGCAATATCCCTGGCTTGATGCGGACAAACTGGGCGTCACCGGCGGTAGCTACGGCGGTTATCTCACCAACTGGATCGTTTCGCACACCAACCGTTTTAAAGCCGCCGTCGCTCTGCGCTCCGTCTCCAATTTCATCAGCGATGAAGGCACTCGCGACGGCGCCTACGGCCACGAAGAGTATTTCAACGGTATCCTCTTCGATGACTTCGACGAATACTGGGCTGCCTCGCCGCTGAAGTACGCGCGCAACGTGAAAACGCCGACCCTCGTCCTTCACTCCGATTTTGACTTCCGCGTTCCCATCGAGCAGGGCGAACAATGGTTCCGCGCCCTCCAGCATTACGGCGTTCCTTCGGAACTCGTCCTCTTCCCCCGCGAAAACCACAACCTCACTCGCACCGGCGAACCCAAGCACCTCGTCGAAAGCCTCAACTGGCAGCTCTACTGGTTCGACCGCTATCTCAACGCCAACTCCGCCGCAAAACCTCCGGACGCCCAATAAACAGACTGAGCACACGGCGCCCGGCGTATACGCCTCCGACGCAATCCAACCCGCCAACCGGCTACGATGTGTGTTTGGCTGTACGTCCCGCGTCCTTCACCAGCTTCCGTTGCGCCTTCTCTTGTTCCTTCGCGTACTTCTCGTTGGCTTTCCGCTGCTTCTTGTCCGCTTTTTGTTGCGCCTTCAGTTGAGCTTTCTGTTGTGACTTCTGGTATTTCGCGAGTGCTTTTTGCTGTTTCAGTTCCGCCTTCTGCGACTGATTCGTATCTGCAGCGCCGCTTTGCGCCTTCGCCGGCGTAAGCCACCCACTCACCACGACCAGCAGGAACAGCCCAGCAACTCGTCTCATCCGCATCTTCCTTTTTAAATCTTAAAATCGACACCAGTATACCGTCTCGCACAAATGCGCCACCAGATTCTCTCCAATGTTCTTCGTAACGGTAAAACGCACTCTGCGTTGACTATTGCAGGCGCCTCATTAGCTCGCAGCGTCCGTAGGCCTATCTGTTTTCTGTTTTCTGTTCTCTGTTCTCTGTTCTCCGTTCTCTGTTCTCCACTTCATTCTTCCCTCGTTTGCCCCGCCAACCTATTCCACTAGCTCCGGCTCGTCCCGCATAATACTCGCCAGCATCGGCTGAAACTGAAACCATCCCGCCATCGGGCTTCCGACCTGCTCCCGCGTCGCCACCGCCGTGGCATGATCGATCTTCACCGGCACACCCGCCGCTTCTGCCAGCAACTGCGCCTGGCAACTGCGGTCCATGGTGATGAACCACCACGCCGCTTCTTCAACGCATTTCCCAACGGTCAGCAGACCATGATTCCGCAGAATCGCCGCTTTGTATTTCCCAAGTGCCTCCGCGATTCGCGCGCCTTCCGACGTTTCGTACACCACGCTGGTAAAGTCCGCGAACAATCCGTGGTCCTCGTAAAACGCGCAAGCGTCCTGCGTAATGGGATCCAGCAGCCGCCCCAGTGTCGCCCAGGATTTTCCATACATCGAATGTGCGTGCGCCGCCGCAACCACATCCGGTCGCGCGGCATGCACCTGCGAGTGAATCGCGAACGCCGCCCCGTTCACGGGATATTTTCCCTCCACCACTTCGCCGCGGTGGTTCACCAATATCAAGTCCGACGCCCGAATCTGCCCGAAGTGCATCCCGAAGGGGTTCACCCAGAAATGATCGAGTCGTTCCGGATCGCGCGCCGTAATATGTCCTGCCACACCTTCATCAAATCCGAATCGCGAAAACAGCCGGAATGCCGCCGCCAGCATCCGCTTGCGATGCACGCGCTTCTCCGCCGCTGTCGCGAACGTCGGCGGTCGTGGAATATTCAATACATTTGCCGGTGTTACTGCCATGTGGCCCTCCCTCCGCATCGTCCCGAGATTACTCCCCCGCCCAACTGCTTCCAAGACTTTTCCCGTTCCCCTCACACTCCAGCGTTGTGGCACTATGCCCCTGCCCCATCCCGATGTATAAAGCTCGGTGTATCCTTTGCGTTCCTCCGGTTGCTTAAAGGAACGTTACCGGCGACCGGCTCTCCCGCATCGTGATACACCCGCGTGAGCAGGATCGAAAACAAATGATCGTATCAGCGCCCAGTTCGAACCTCGGCCGTCATGTGTTTGGATTGGCGGCTTTTGCCTTTGGCCTCATCACGATGGCCTGGCATGACTACAACGGCTGGCATCAACCGCGTTACCTTGTCTACGCCGCTGCCGCGGCCCTGATCTTCGGCGGCGCTGCGATTCAGTTCCCTCGCATCGCGAAAATGGGCGCCGCCGTCCTTGGTGTGGTTTATCTTGTCTTCGCTCTCCAGTGCGTGCCGCGCGTCGTCGCCGCTCCGCAGATTTACAATAGCTGGGGCAACTTCTTCGAGCAATTCTCTCTCGTCGCCGGAGCGGTAATCATTTATGCGCGCTTGTCACCGGCATGGTCAGGGAAAACACTAAATCACATCGGCCGCATTCTTTTGGGCCTGTGTACCGCTTCCTTTACCCTCGAACAGGCATTTTATCTTCACCCTACCGCCAGTCTTGTTCCCAAATGGCTTCCGCCCAGTCAGATGTTCTGGGCCGTAACGACCACTGTTTTCTTTGCGCTCGCGGCCGTGGCTCTTCTTACCAATCGCATGGCGCTTCTCGCCACTCGCCTTCTGACAATGATGCTCGTGCTCTTTGGGCTGCTTGTGTGGGTACCGTTGCTGCTTTCCGATCCCCGCAACCATTCGAATTGGAGCGAGACCGTCGAGACCTTCGCGATTGCCGGAACAGCATGGATTATCGTTGATCTCCTCAGCGAGGATCGCCTGAAAGACCTTCGCCCGCGATGACCTAATCACTTTCAGATTGGCTTCTTCGGTGCAAGCCATGCCGCAGCAATTAAACACATCGTGATCATGGCTGAGAAAACGATGGGGATAGTGAAAGCGTATTTCACGCTCAAAGCGGTGACCGCGGCAAAGCTAACGGCCAGCGCCCGCGCCGTGCCGCGCATCCGCGCAAAAATCTCTGCCGGAAGGCCGCCCAGTTGCCACGCCATTACTGCGGCGAACAAAAGAAACACGGTGAAAAAAAGCCCGAACGCGCTAAAGAAGTCCCAATACGTCCGGCTAAACCCTTCTGCATCGAAATGAATCGACCGCATGGACTCAATCAGCGCGCCTACTCCCCATGCGGGATTGGTCTGGCGAAACCCAAGTGTATGCCCGATGGCAAAAAGCGCCAGAAGCACAGCAGCGATTCGATAAAGCAAAGACGCTTTCATGTCTTGCCTCCAGAGTTCACCCGGCGGCACTCTATCCCCTTCGCCATAGAACTGGCAATCCGAATGATTCCGAGCACGGGGTTCGCTTCCCTTTCCCGCCGTTTCACCTGCGAAGAAGAGTGAAACGTCGGGTTCCGATCCACGTTTATATCTTTACGTAGCAGAAGGTGTGAAATGATGAAACAGATCGCGGAAGCCTCGCCGCGTTTCAAGGCCAGGATTACCGGTGTCTTTTATTTGCTCAACATCCTGACGGGCGCACTCGCCCTCTTTGTTAGGGGCAGGTTAGGTGTCGCAGCCAACCTCACCGCTGCCGCGTGCTATATCGCTGTGACGCTGCTTTTCTATGACATGTTTAAGCCCGTGAACAGGAGCCTCTCCATTCTCGCGGCATTCTTCAGCCTGGTGGGATGCGCCATCGGCGCTCTTGGCCCCTTCCATCTCGCTCCTCCTCACATCAACAACCTTGTCTTTTTCGGATTCTATTGCCTCCTGATCGGCTACCTCATTTTCAGGTCGACCTTCCTGCCTCGCTTTCTGGGAGTGCTGATGGCTATCGGCGGTTTGGGTTGGCTGACCTTTTTGTCAACGCCACTCGCAAACTATCTTTCCCCCTACAATCTCGCCCCCGGGATCCTCGGGGAAGGAACGCTGACACTGTGGCTCCTAGTAATGGGAGTGAACGTTCAACGATGGAAGGAGCAGGCCAGCGCACCAGAAGCTCCCGCATGAAAACGGCCGTCGATAGTCGGAACGGTGACGCCCCGGATTAACTGCGTTCCCGGACAAGCCCCACTACCGGCCACGGGAAGTTTGACTCGCCAAGCAAACCAAAGAATGGCCCATCCCTTGCACAATAAAAAGTGACAGAAAAAGTGATGTGTCACCTTTTCAAATTGACGCATCTAAATGCGATGGAGGATGCAAATATGCAAGCTGCTGTCGTACCCGCTAAGAGTAGTTCCTGGCAGATTAAAGACGTTCCTCAACCCCAACCCGGTCCCAACCAGGTCCTCGTGAAAATGCACGCAAGCGGTATCTGCTATACCGACGTGCACGAAACTCTGGGACACATTCCCGGCGACTTTCCCCGAATCCTGGGCCACGAACCGGTGGGCGAGATCGTGGCCGTGGCCCCTGGCGTTACCACCCGAAAAGTAGGCGATCGCGTAGGCACCGCCTGGGTTCAAGCCACCTGTGGGCGCTGCGAATGGTGCCAGCGCGGCCGCAGAAATTTCTGCCTGTCTCAGAAAAGTACGGGCGTGAATCTACAGGGTGGTCACGCCGAATACATGCCCATGTATGCCGATAGTACCTTCCTGATTCCAGACAATGTTTCTTACGAGCAAGCTGCTCCTATCTTCTGCGCGGGCTATACGGTATGGAGCGGCCTACGCTGGGCCGACCCCAAGCCGCACGAGCGGGTCGCGGTCCTCGGCATTGGCGGCCTCGGGCACCTCGCCTTGCAATATGCGAAAGCTGCCGGATTCGAGACCATCGCGATTTCGCACTCACCTGATAAAGACAAAATGATCCGCGAGCTGGGCGCGGATGAAATCGTGCGCGACGGCAAGAGCCTCGCCGTCGCGGGTGGCGCGGACATCATCCTCAGCACTTCCAATTCCACCAAGTCGATGGTGGACAGCATTCAAGGGCTGCGCCCCGACGGCCGCCTCGTCACCATGGGCGCCGACGCCGAACCGCTCTCCGTCTCGCTCATGGATCTGCTCATGAAGCGCCTTCGCATCATCGGAAGCCAGCAGAACGGCCCCGAATATCTTTACGAAGCCCTCGACTTCGTGGCCCAGGGAAAAGTGAAAACCATTGTCGAAACCTATCCGCTGGCCGAAGCTCCCAAGGCGTATCAGCGCGTTGTGGACGGCAAGGCCCGCTTCCGCGCCGTCCTGACGATGTAACACCTCGCTCGCCGCCAGTGAGAAACGATGTTCTGGACTCTAGAGACAAGAAGGTGAAGCGATTACTCCTGCAGTGTCGGATTGTCGGAAACTGACCTGCTACCGGGAGCTGGGCAGTACGACTCGTTATCAGGGGGGCGCTAGGTCGGCACCCCCTGGCGGGGCTGACAGATCCTGTAACCTGAATTCGGAAAACCCGAAGCCTGAAAAGCCGTAGACTGCGCCGCCCGCCTGCCGACGCCTGATTGGTCGGAGTGCCGGACAGGTAGCGGCTAGTACGGCGGGTGCGCCATCCTTGCGGGTTTGTTTCATGCAAGGTTGGGGTTTTTCTCCTGCTCTTTACCAATTTCCATTGCTGGAAGCTACATCGAGGTGGATCACCGACTGATCCGTACTAATGCATGCTGCTCAGAGGCGACAAGATCCGCAGGGCGAGTGCTCCCACAGCAACCGCCAGCAAAAACGCGGCGGCTCCAATGCCTTTGAAATCGCCGACGAGCAGATGAGACGCAGTCGCGCAAACAAAATAGAGCAAGAGGCCGATGCCCGCTGCCACACCCAGTAATGGCCACCAGATGCCGAGAACCAGTCCCAAGGCGCCCGCAAGTTCACAGGCGGCCAGAAGTGAAAGATACTTCAACGGCACGCCTACGACTTCGCAGATGACGTGCACGATTCGCGGATCGCGGCGTATCTTCCCGACGCCGGAAAACGCCACGATCGCCGCGAAGAGAACTGTAACGACCAGATATGGCATATTCACGGGAACCCTTCCACGCCGAAAATCATACGGTAGAATGCCCCACGAAAACAGGCCTTCACGCGGTCTGGTGGCAGCGCCTTAATTCCGAAAAGCGCCGTAGGTGCGATATAAGTTAGCCCGGCCCGGAAGGGCTGGGCTAAATGGAAAAAGAACCCGGGCGCCGTAGGCGCGGCACAAGCGGTGGGTCACTCTTCGCCCACTCTTCCATCTCCTTTCCCTTCAACCCTTTCGCCGCACGAATTTTACCCTGACAGGTACGATACCTTTCTGGTAACATCGGACGTGATCCTAAGCCATCACCCCCGCCCAGCCTCTCTGTTTCTCTACTACCACGAAGATCCCCGCCCCGCTTGCCCTGGAAAACGGAATGCAACTCCTTTGAACGCAACACTTATAGACCACCTTGCAAGTGTGGCAAACAAAAGACTTACTGGAACTCTAAACCTTTTAGATGCAACACTTACAGAAAACTCGGGGGTGACGATCGCTCTTCAGCTTTCAGCCTTCCCACGTTCCAACGTTCAAGGGTGTAACTCCTTTTCTGTCACATCCTTAGCAGCCCCCGCCTTGCAACCTCAATCGAATCACATCCTTACAAAAACCAGGGGGGAGGGGGGGCCGCCGGCACAGTTCTTGAAGTATTACTTCAACTTCGTAGGTGTCTTATGTGGGATCTGCAACTTGCGGAACTCAACGCTGAAAACCACCCCGCAGGCCCTCAGCCTTTAGGACCATTCACGAAGAACTGTTCACCACTTCTCTGGTTCCTTGTTTCTTTACCTCGTTACAACTTTCTCTCATTACTTCATTACTTCCTTACTTCAATCCAAAGCCGGAACCGCATTCCGCTCATTCCGCCGCCGATGCAAATAGTGCATCGCAATATTCAGGTAAATCTCACCGCACGGCGTCTCGATGCAAATCACCAGCGCTTCCGTGTCCGCGCTTCCGCCAAGCCCTTCCTCATTCATATGAATTTCCGGCGGAAACACTTTGAAATGAAATCCCTGGTCGTTCAGCAGAGTCACCGAATTTCCGATGACCATGTTCGCCAGTTCGCAAACCGTCTCTTTCACCACCTGCTCGCTGGCCTCAATTTCTTCTCCTGCGAGCTGGCTCGCCACCTTCATCGCCACTTCCGGCGACAAATCGAGAATCACGCGCCCTTCAATGTCGCCCTTGATCGCGATCAGCGCCGCAATTCCCTTCCGCCGGTACGCATTTTCTTCCATCGCCAGGTCCACGATTTTCGTCGGCGCCTGCAGCGACTCCGCAAAAACCGCATCCGCGGCGTTGATGAACGGCTGGATCAGTTCCATTCTCATGAGCGGTGTTCTCCTGCAAGCGCCACCGGCGCGCCGGCAGCGTTGGGATCGTCACTCAAAACATACCGAAGAATTTCGTACAGCACTTCCGGCTTCACCGGCTTCTGCACGAAATGCTTCGCGCCTTTCTGCAGCGCCGCCAGGATGTTCTCCTGGTATCCCACCGACGACACCATTACGATCCGCGCGTCGCTGTGCTGCCGAACGATGCGCTCCACCGCCTCGATGCCTTCCATCTGCGGCATGGTGATGTCCATGAGCACGATGTCCGGCTTCACGCGGTTAAATTCCGCGATGGCCGTCAAGCCGTCGCCGGCTTCACCCGCCACTTCGCCGCCGAATTGTTCGATCATTTTGATCAGGTTCTTGCGTGCGAACACGGAATCGTCCACCACAAGATACCGTACCGGCCGATTATCTTTTCGCAGTAGCGCGGCAAATTGTTTCATGGCCTTCTCCTTATCCCGGCGCGCGTCTTCACGAGCGCTGGGATGAAACTGGGGTTCGTTCGATTTTTTCGTTCTTATCATTTTTCTCGCTCTTGTCGTGCTTGTCGTTCTTCTCGAGCTTGTCGTGCTTTTCTGTTTTTTCCGTGGCGCCTTGCCCCACAGCGATTCTTTCCGTGCCGCTGCGTTCCGCGCCGTAGTGCTGCACCAAAAATGCCGCAACTCCATCAAGGGGAATAATCTTGTTGGCATAGCCTTTTAAGATCGCCGCCCGCGGCATCCCGCTCACCACGCACGTATCTTCGCTTTGCGCCATGGTCATACCACCAGCCGCCTTGATCGCGCCAAGCCCTTCCGATCCGTCGTCGCCCATCCCCGTCATCAAAACGCCGACGGCGGTCAAACCAAACTCCTGCGCCACGGAATGGAAAAGCACATCCGCGGATGGGCGGTGCCCATTCACCGGTGGCCCATCAGATAAGACGGCCATATCCCCCCGCGGCATCCTGCGAACCATGATGTGGCGGTTGCCCGGACAGATCAGCACGCGGCCCGCGAGCAAAAGATCGCCGGAGCGTGCTTCGTGGACTTCGAGCGCGCAACATTCGTCGAGGCGTTTCGCGAACATTTCGGTGAAACCTTCGGGCATGTGCTGCACGATCAAAATCGTGGATTGAAAATCCGCGGGAATTTGCGAAAGCACGTACTGCAGGGCGTTGGGGCCGCCGGTGGAAATTCCGATGGCAATCACGCGGCGCGGCGGCAGAGCCGTTCGAATGCCCTTTTTCGGAAGCGGCGAATCGTCCACGATAACGGCGGGGGGAAGCTTGCGGCCGGCCGCGCGCTTGGCCACTTTAATTTTGGCGATCAATTGATCGGCAATTTCTTCGAGACGGCCAGCGGCTGCGTCCTTCGGCTTGGCGACAAAATCGACAGCGCCCAGCGCGAGAGCCTTGAAGGTGGAGTAGCCGCCTTCTTTCGAATGCGTGCTGAACAGGATGACGGGAAGCGGAGCGCGGCGCATGATCAGGCGGAGCGTCTCCATTCCATCCATGCGCGGCATTTCCAGATCCAGCGTAACGACATCGGGGCGGAGCTCTTCAATTTTCTTCAGCGCAAATGCGCCGTCCATGGCGGTGCCGACAACTTCAATTGAAGAGTCGCGTGCAAGAATCGCGGGAATTAGTTTCCGCATCAATGCGGAATCATCGACGACGAGAACTCGAATGCGTTCGCTCATGCGATCGCTCCGAGCGGCGTCGAGCGTGCGAGGCGGGAAAGAACTGCGGGAACATTCAGGATGAGGACGACCGTACCGTCGCCGAGGATGGAAGCGCCGCTCACCAGATCACTGGAAATAATTTCGGCGGGAAGCGCTTTAATGACCAGCTCTTCTTCTCCGACAAGACTGTCGACAAGAAGGCCGAAGCGTTTTTCCGCAGCGCCAATGACAATGACAAAAGTTTTTTTCTTCGCTGGCTGCGTGTCGATGCTATGGAGCCGGCTGAGATGATTCAAGCGAACCAGGGTCAGGATTTGTTCACGCAGGCGCAACACTTCACGCTGGTCGATGCGATGAATTTCCTGGTCCGAAATGCGGGTAATCTCCACAACGGAGGACAGCGGAACAGCGAACAAACGCCCTCCGACACGAAAAAGGAGAGTTTGAATGCTGGCGAGAGTAAGTGGGGCACGAAGCTGGAAAGACGAGCCCTTGCCCTTCTGCTGCGATACATGAACAGTGCCCTTGAGGCGATCGAGAACGGTTCGAACGACATCCATTCCAATTCCACGGCCAGACACTTCGGTAACTTCCGCGGCGGTGCTCAACCCCGATTCGAAAATAAGATTGAGAGTTTCGGATTCCGAAAGACGCTGCGCTTCTTCTGGTTTTAGAATGCCTTTTTCGACGGCGCGCGCGCGAAGCGCGACAAGGTCAATCCCGCGCCCATCGTCACGGACTTCGATGACCACCTGCGTGCCTTGGTGATAAGCGTTCAGATAAATCGTTCCGCGAGCGGGTTTGCCCACGGTCAGGCGCTCGTCGGCCGGTTCGATTCCGTGGTCCACGGAGTTTCGAACGAGATGCATAAGGGGTTCGGCAAGCGCATCGAGAATGCTTTTGTCGAGATCGGTGTTCTGCCCGGAGACTTCCAGCGCCACATCCTTGCCGCATTGCTTGGCGACGTCGCGAACGACGCGCGGGAAGCGGCGGAAAAGCTGTTCGACGGGCACCATTCGAATCTTCAGAACGCATTTGTGAAGTTCATCAAGAATGCGCGCCTGAAAAGCCATAGCGTCGGCAAGTTTTGCGCGGAGCGGATCGCGCGCGTGCTTCTGGTCAAACTCCGTGAGCGTGCGATTCAACATAGACTTTCCGATAATCAGCTCACCGACAAGATTCATGACGGCATCGATGCGCGTGGCATCAACGCGGAGAGTGCTTTCAGCCACGGTAGTTGCTGCCGAAGTGGCTCCGGCCGTTGCGGGCTGGCCCGGGTTTTCGCCCTGCTCTGAGGCAGCGGCCCCAACTTGCGCTGCCTGGGCTTCGAGCAGATCGCCGAGCAACTCATGCTCGGGAGTTTCCGCGGTAGCCGCGCGTTCGATGCGCACATCGGAAACAATCGAAGGAATTTTGCAGCGCTGCGCCAGTTTTTGCTCCGGCTGGGAGCTGGCCAGAGCAGCTTCGACGATTTCCACCGAAGCAGCCGCAGCGTTGTCTTCTGGCCGGAGGGCAATGACGGTGCCACTTCCGTGAAGAACGTTTCGAATGAGCTGGAAAGCTGCGGCGCGCATCAAGCTGTTGGGATCGATGCGCAAGGCAATGTTGTAAACGGACTCGCCGCGGTGAACAGCTTCCGAGATCATGAGCTGCTCGTATTCGGTCCATTCGAATCGGGCGGGCAGATGGCCCGGGCTCGGCTCACCAGCAGACACTCCGGCGGTGGGGGGAGCCTCCAAGAGGCGCTGAATCAAGGCGTGGAGAGCGGCCACGGACGGCGGATCCACTCTTCGCTGATAGGCGGTAAGCATAGCGCCGAAACTATCAGCGGCAGCAAGAACGAGTTCGGCCAGTTCCGCCCCGCGAGCGTGAGCGATTTGAGGCGTGAGAACATCTTCGAGCTCGTGCGCGAGTTCGCTCAGCTTGTGGAAGCCGCAAGCGGCGGAATCCCCTTTTAAGGTGTGGACGGCGCGGCGCACACGGCGAATCACATCCTCATCCGCGGGATGAGCCTCGAGTTCAAGACCCGCCTCGTTGAGCGACTGAAGCAGTTCGGCGGCGCTCTCAAAGAAGAGAGCGCGCAACTCGCTGCCGCGATCCTCGGGCTGCCGACTCACGTAGTGGCCTCGTTGCGCTGATAGGCGGTGCCATTGTTCTCGTGGACCATGCGGAATTTCTGGGTAAGTCCGAAGAGACTTTCCGCGTGACCGACGAAGAGGTACCCGCCCGGGTTCAAGCAGTGCCAAAACTTTTCGATGAGGCGCTTCTGCTCGGCTTCGTCAAAATAGATCATGACGTTGCGGCAGAGGATGATGTCGTTACGGCGGGGCAAAAATTCGGTTTTGAGATTGTGGAAGTCGAATTGGACAAGCTGCTTCAACTGCGGTTTGATCGCGTACTTGTCACCGGACTTTTCGAAATAGCGCAGCCGGCAGGTGTAATCCACAGGCTCCATCTGCTGGTCGGTGTAGACGCCTTCCTGGCCGACTCGGAGGCTAGCATAGCTGATGTCCGAAGCGACGATTTCCACTTTCCAGGGCGGCGGAATGAGGGGCTTGGGTGACGGCATTTCGAACGGGAGCGGATTCCGCAGGTAGTAATACGCGAGCGCATCACAAATCAAAATCGCAACGGTATAAGGCTCCTGCCCGGCGGAACAACCTGCGCTCCAGACGCGAAGAGTGAAATCGCGGCGTTCCTGCTTGCGGCGCAGAATTTCCTCGAGAACGGTTTTTTGGAGCAGGTCAAGTTGCGGGCGATTGCGAAAGAAACTTGTCTCGTTGACGGTAAGATTCTCGAGGAGAAGTGCAAGTTCGGCGCGGCCTTCCCTGCTGGTGAGCAGGCGGTAGTAGGCGTAGAAAGAATCGAGCTGACAGGCCTTGAGGCGACGCTGCAAGCGATCTTTGAGGAAATGGGAGCGGCGCTCATCGAAAAACATTCCGCATTCCTGGTAGACGAGGGTCTGCAGGAGTTTCAGCTCCGCTTCGGTGAGTTGAATCTGGGCGGTGATCGTTCCCATGAATTGAGTGCGGGGACCGGCATTTCGACCCGCTTTCGAATGACACGAAAGCAGAGCTACTTTGCGGTGGCGACGGGTTCCGCGGCCTCCTCGAGTCGTTTGTACTCCGGGCGGTGCAACAGCTTGGTAATGTCCAGCAGGATGATGAGACGGCCCTTGAGCTTACCAACGCCCGTAACGTAACCGGATTCGCCCTCGGCAAAGACTGTTCCGGGAGCTTCAATGTCAGCGGGCGGAATCTTCAGGACTTCCGATGCGGCGTTGACAATGAGCCCGAGTAATTTGTTGTCCAGTTCCACGACGAGAATGCGATTCCTTTTGTCGGAGATGATTTCGGTCTGGCCGAAGCGCTTACGAAGGTCCATGACCGGAATGATTTTCCCGCGCAGATTGATGACACCCTCGATCAAGTCCGGCGCGCTAGGGACGGCGGTAATTTCCGGAACACGGACAATTTCGCGCACGGCAGCAATGCGAACGCCGTACGTCTCATTTCCGATTCGAAAGCCTACAACTTGCAAATCCTTTTCCATCGAAAGGACTCCAGCCCTTTAGGAACGCGCCAATTCGGCGTATTCGAGTTCCTGCTCGCGGTGCGAATCGCCACCGCGGCGCTGCCTTTGCGAATCGCCGCGGTGCGAGCGAGCAGGCGCATTACGATCCAAAACAAAACGGTCCATGCTGTCGAGCAGGTTGCGAGAGAGTTTCAACATCTGTTCGGCAGCCGCGGAGAGTTCTGTAGAACTGGAAGCGGACTGCTGGACGAGTTCACGCATTTTGTCCATGGCGCGAACAACGGCTTGGGCGCCGGAAGCCTGTTCTTCGACAGCGGAGTTAATCTCCTGAGTGATTTCGGTGAGGCGGCTGGTGGCCTTGGCAATCTGCGAGGAACCAACGGACTGTTCGTTGGTGGCCGCGCCGATTTCCTGGGAGAATTTGTAAACTTCGGTGACGACGTTGGAAATCTTGTGCAACGCGGAACCGAGGTCGTTGCCGAGGCTCAAGCCTTCTTCGACGATGCGCGTGCTGCGCTCCATGTTCTCGACGGCCTGACGCGCTTCGCGCTGGATGCTCTGGATGAGGTCGGCGATTTCCTTTGTGGATTGCGTGGACTTTTCCGCCAGCTTGCGGACTTCATCGGCAACCACGGCAAATCCCAAACCATGTTCACCGGCGCGTGCGGCTTCGATGGCAGCGTTGAGCGCCAGCAGGTTGGTTTGTTCGGCCAGGTCGTCGATGACTTCAATAATTTTTCCGATGTCATCGGCGCGATGACCGAGGATGTTGATAATTTCCGCGGATGATTGAATGGCCTGGTTGGTGCGATTGAGGCCGTCGGTGGTCTTTTCCATGGTCTGAATGCCGGTGACGACTTCTTCGCGAGAGCGATTGGCGATGTCCAGAAGAACTTTTGCGGTGTCGGCCACGCGCTGAATCGAGGTGACCATCTGATCGATGGAGGCAGAAGTTTCGGCGACGCTGGAAGCTTGCACCTGAGTGTTCTTGACGACGTTCTGCACGTTAATGCTCATCTCGTGCATAGTGCTGGTGACTTCTTCAATGGCGGAGGAAGCCTGGACGCTGACTTTGGCCGATTCATCAGCGGCGCCGGCAACTTGATTAGAGCCAGCGGAAACCTGGCTAGCGGAATCGCGAGTGGTACGAACGAGTTCCTGCAATCCATGCGACATGCGAATGAAAGCGTTGCCCAAGGTGTCGCGCTTGGAGCGCGGCACGATTTCCACAGCCAGGTCGCCTTCGGCAACGGCCATGGAGACACTGGCCATTTCCTTGAGGTAGGCGACCATATTGTTAAAAGTGGTCGCGAGCGCGCCGATTTCATCGTTGCGGTGAATGTCGATGTTTTGATCCAGATCGCCAGAGTCGCCAATTTCGCGCGCGACAGTGATGAGGTGGGTTAAGGGTTCGGTAATGGACTTGGCAGTGAGGACAGCGATGAAACTGCCCGCAAGGAGAGCGAAAAACGTGCCGCCGGCCGTAACCCAGATGCTAAAATTAGTCATGCGATTTGCGGAGTCCGTGGTTTCCTTCTGAAACCTGCTGATATCCGCATTGCTTTGATCGAGAACGACGGAAGACTTGGTCAGCCAGGAGGAAGGATCCTTCTGGAGGTAGAAAATCTGAAGGTCGGAGACGGTAGCGTCGCCCGAATCGACTTGATGGCGCTTGGCAATTAGAGGCTTGGCAAAATTGTCGGCCCAGGTGGCTTCAGTGCTTTCGACCTGGATAAGCGCGGTGTGTACCGCTTCGCTGCTTTCCTGAGCTTCACCGCGCTTGATGAGGTCGGTAATATCCGAGAGGCCTTTGTTGACCTTGTCTTCATCTCGGGGGTCGCCGCTCAAAAGAAAATTGTTGATGTTGAGGCGGTTTAGCATGATCTGGTAGCGCACCAATTCGACAATGCGCAGGCTATCAACAGCCTTGGTGGCGTCGGCGCGAGCGGAGCGTTCCTTCAGTCCCGCGAAGATATTGACAACGAACAGCGCCAGGAGAATGCCCAGGATCAGGCCAAATCCGGCATAAAGTTTTTTACCGATGGTCATTGCAAGATGCCTCCACTCCCCGCAGCGCAGCTACCTGAATCGGTCCGCTTGTGCTGTAACAATTTTTCTCCGCCCAAGCCCTAGTTTCCGTGAAACTCGAATTCAACGACTTGCGTGGTTTCTTCCGACGCCGGCATGAATTTCCATTCCTTCACCGCGTCCTGGCATGTTTGTACGAGCAAGGGATGGCCACCGACGACGCGTGTGCTCTTCACATGGCCGTCCGGCGCGACGACGATCTCAATTTTGACTTTGCCGCTAACGTTCATGCGGCGAGCGAGCTCGGGATAAACGGGCAGGGTCTTCGATTTGACCTTACGCTTGGACTCGTCCGTTGTCCCGGTTTGAGGAAACGCAGATGCCCCCAGAAGAAGGACTGCAATCGTCGCAGTCGTAGCAAACTTCGTCCACCTACCGATTCTCATCGACACTACCCCTCCTACGAATGGGAGAAGCCCCGCAGGAGAGAAGGCACGTCTGGGGCCAAGGTCAGCACGTCAGTAGGGTGTTCCTGCTGGAGGTGAGAAAACACCTTAAGTCTAAAACTTGCAAAGGTTTAGAGTGAACTTCGAGGTCGGGTGAGTGCAAGCGAGTGGGGGGAAATTGTCTCAGCCGAGGCGCGTCTGGCGTGATGAGGTCTCAGCCTGAGACTTAATGCGAACTGGGCAAGGGGGAGTTGTAGATGGTTTGGATACACGGCACGGAAGGGAATTGACTCAGAATGAGACTGCCCGTTAGGGTGTAAAATCGTGTGTCTCGCAAGTTGAGACGCAGGAGCAGCGTAAGAACGATGCGTGTACCGAAAGCAAAGACGACCCAGAGCACCACGCGCCGGAGGGAGAAAGTATTGGCACCGGCGCCCATGTCGAAACACGCGGAAGAGTTGATGGAACTGGCGGTAGAAGCGGCGCAGTCGAAGAATCTGCCGGCGTTTCTGGAAGAGTTTGCGCGGCGGTGCGCGAGGATGCTGAATGCGATGTGGGGAGGCGTAGCGGTTTACCGCGGGAGAGAGTCGGAATTGCACCCCGCGTCTGGAACGGAGCGCGCGATTGCCGACGGTTTCGAGAAGTGGCTGATGGAACGCGCGCGCGAAAGCCGCAGCGAGGTGGATGTCCAAGACCTGCCCAAGGAGATAGCCGAAAGATTTTCGGGGCAGATGACGCCGACTGCGGCGGTATTCGTGAGGATTGCGGGAAGCGACAACGAAAAACTGGGAACACTGTGCCTGTTGCGCGAGGGGAAGAGCCTCGATGGGGATGAGAAAAGGCTGCTGCATGCGCTGGCGAGCCACGCGGCGTTGTCGCTAGAAAACTTCAGGCGATTTTCGCAACTAGAGCGTTCGAAGCGGCAGTGGGTGGAAGATATTGATGCGATCAGCGATTACATCGTGGTGCACGATCGCGCGTGGCATATCGTTCGAACGAACCGGTCACTGGCATCACATTTAGGCGTGCCGCCGGTGGCGCTGGTTGGCGAAGCGATGAGCAGCTTGCGACAGATTGCGGAGACGGGGAGCGATCTGCCCTGCCCGTTCTGCAGGGATACCAAGAGAACGCGGGAAGAGTATGTAGCAGCGTCGTCGGAGCGGATTTTTCTCGTTTCGACTTCGCGAACGCCAAGCGTTTCCGACGACGACACGCGCACGATTCACGTGTTGAAAGATATTACGGACCGCCGGGAGGCGGAACGAAAATATCGCGAGCTGTTTGACAGCATTCAGGAAGGATTGTTTTTCGCGACTCCGGACGGAAGATTCCTGGACGTCAATGATGCGATGGTGCGGATGCTGGGGTACGCTTCGCGAGAGGAATTGCTGCGGGCGGATGTGGGGCCACACCTCTACCCGGCGCCGGACGTGCGAGAGAGATTTTTGCAGGCGCTGGCGGAGCGCGGAGTGCTGCGCAATTACGAAGAGACGCTGCGGCGGAAGGATGGGACGCTGCTGCACACGCTGCAGAACATAACGGCGGTACGCGATCCACGCGGGCGGATTGCGCAAATCCGCGGGTTGATGCTGGATGTCACGGAGCAGAAGACCTTTCAATCGCAACTGCAGCGGGAACGCGATTTTAACCAGAAGATTCTGAATACGACGCAGAGCATGATCCTGGTGCTGGATACGGCGGGGCTGATCAGTTACGCGAACCGGCGATGCTACGAGGCGGGCTATCAGGAAGACGAATTGATCGGGCACCGGCTAGTGGATTGGGTGGAGGCATCACACCGCGAGGATTTCGATGCGGCGCTGGGAACGACGGCGAACGGGCAGCAGGTGGAAAACCTGGAACTGCGGGTGCGGCGGAGCGATGGGTCGATGGGGCATTTTTCGATCAGCCTGAGCCCGATGAGAGATGAGCAAAAAGCGGTGAACAGCGTGGTGGTGGTGATGACAGACATTACGGACGCGGCGCTGCTACAGGCGAAACTGGCGCATAGCGAGAAGATGGCGACAATCGGGCGGCTGGTCTCCGGAGTGGCGCACGAGGTGAACAATCCGCTGGCGGCGATTCTGGGATTCACGGACCTGCTGTTGGAGAATCCGGAGGTGCCGGTTTCGGCGCGGGACGATTTGCAGATTATTTTGCAAGAGACGCAGAGGACGAAGGATATCGTGCAGGATTTGCTGAGCTTTGCGCGGCAGCGGCCGGTGCAGCGCGAACTTGTGCAGGTGAATAACGTTCTGCGGCAGACGATCAAACTGAGGAGCTACGATTTTGCGAGCCATGGAGTCGAGGTGCTGGAGGATTTCGAGGAAGCACTGGCGCCAGCGTTGGGCGATTCGCAGCAGCTGCAGCAGGTGTTTCTCAACATACTGAATAATGCTTACGATGCGGTGCAGGAAGCGGGGCAGCGGGGGCGCATCAAGATTCATACGCGCCGACGCATTGACATGATTGAAGTGGCGATCAGCGACAATGGAACGGGGATTGCGGATACGCAGCGGATTTTTGATCCGTTCTATACGACCAAACAGGTGGGCAAGGGGACCGGGCTGGGATTGAGCATTTGCTACGGAATCGTGCGCGCACACGGCGGAGAGATTCAGTGCTGGAGCAATGAAGAAGAGCCGGGGAGCACGTTTGTGGTGCGGATACCAGTGGCGACGGAAACGTCCCTTGCGGCGGCAGCGGCGAAAGAAGCCGGGCGATGAAGGCCCAGACCGCGATGTGGACCGGCGGGCCGATTCTGCTGATCGAAGATGAACCTTCGGTGATTGCGTTTCTTCATGCAGCCCTGGAGCGAAAGGGATACGCGGTTGTAAACGCGGCCTCGGGCGCGGAAGGACTGGAGCGGCTTTCGGATGGGAGGTATGCGGGCGTGATTTCCGACATTCGAATGCCGGGGGCGGTGAACGGAGCGGAAGTTCACGCATGGATTCAGAAGAATCGGCCAGAGCTGAAGACGCGCATCATTCTGATCAGCGGGGACACGGCGAACAGCGATACGCAGGCGTTTCTGGCGCAATGCGGGACGCCGTGCATCGAAAAGCCATTTCGGGTGCAGCAATTGATTTCGATTGTGGAGAAAACCTTCGGGAAACCATGAGCGAAGCAAACAAGACACGTTTACTGGTGGTGGATGACGAGCAGAGCATTCGCCGGCTGTGCATGACGATCGGCACGACGCTAGGATACGTCTGCGCGGAAGCGGAGAGCGCGGAGGCGGCGCTGGCGCGAGTGGAATCCGACGCGCCGGATCTTATTTTGACGGACCTGAAACTGCCAACAATGTCCGGCGTGGAATTGCTGAAGCAATCGAAGCAACTTTTGCCGCACACGGAAGTGGCGATCATGACGGGACACGGGTCCATCGAGTCAGCGGTGGACGCGATGAAACTGGGCGCGTACGACTATATCGAGAAACCGTTTCGCGTGGAGAAGATGAGGCTGCTGCTGCAACGGATGGCGGAAAAGGTGCGGCTGGTCACGGAAAACGAGTTTTTGCGCGAACGCGTGACGACGGAAGAGAACCTCGATGGGATGATCGGGACGTCGGCGAATATTCAGGATGTATTGCGGATGATTTCGCGCCTGAAAGATACGCGAACGCCGGTGCTGATCTCCGGAGAAAGCGGCACGGGAAAAGAGCTGGCGGCACGGGCGATCCACTTTCGCGGCTCGATGGCGCAGACGCCGTTTGTGGCGGTGGACTGCGGCTCGCTGGTTCCCACGCTGATGGAGAGTGAGCTCTTCGGCTATGAGAAGGGCGCGTTCACGGGAGCGACCAAAACGAAGGCGGGGCTGTTTCAGGCGGCGAATGGCGGGACGATTTTCCTGGACGAAATCGGAGAGCTGCCTCTGGAAATGCAAGCCAAGCTGCTGCGCGTGCTGCAGGAAAAAGAGGTCAGGCCCGTGGGAAGCAATTCGAATGTAAGCGTGGATGTGCGGGTGATCGCCGCGACGAATCGCGACCTGGAAGCTGCCTACCGGGCGGGGACCTTTCGAAAGGACCTTTATTTCCGGCTAAACGTCGTGACGGTGCACCTCCCTCCCCTGCGGGAGCGGCGGTCGGACATTCCGGTTTTGGTACATCATTTTCTGGACCGTTATGCCAAGGGCTCGCAAATTCAGGTGACCGCGGGCGCGATGAAAAGCTTTTTGCACTATGACTGGCCGGGGAACATCCGCGAACTGGAGAATTGCATTGCTCGGGCGGTGACGCTGGGCGACGGCAAGACGATCGATGTGATTGATCTTCCTCCCGCGATCCGCAGCGAACAGAGCGATTCCGCGATTTCGGCATCTCCAGAGTCGGGGTCTCTCTCGACCACGGCGCTGGCAGAGATGGAGCGGATGACGATTCTGCGCGTGTTCGAACAAGCGAATGGCGATAAGGCACTTGCGGGAAAGATGCTGGGGATCAGCAGGGCGACGCTGTATCGCAAGCTGAAGCGCTATAACATTCACTCGCGACCGGGCAGCCTGGGGGGCGTTTTGGACCCGCAAGAGCCGGCCCATTGATAAGCGAGACGTCTCACGGAACGCCTGGCGAGGCCAGCGGACGACACGGATTTGTGAGACACAAACGTTTCACGCTGAGACGGTTGAGCCATCACGAGGTCCAAGGAAAAAGCTAAGCCCTTCCGTTTCCGTACTTTCCACGAACAAAACGATTCCGACTCTTTGGCGCACGGCGTGCATCTCTGTCAGCGGAAGTCTGTGCCTTTTGCGGCGCGTGGTGTGTCTGGCCGCAGAGAAGTGCGCGGAGCTGTGGCCGGGGCAGGGCGCGAGGCGACGTGGGAAATTCGAGCAGTTCGACACTTACTGCAATCGAACAGAACTGCGCGGAGCAGCTCGGCCGTTTTTTCCCTCGAGCCAAAGCGGTTCGAATCCCCGTGCAAGTGACGTCATTGCGGGCCGCGGGTACGCGGTTACGCGAAGCGACAATGGTGGAGTTTGGCGAAGAGGAGTACGCGATTTTTTTATCCACCTTGCCGCTGGAGTTTGACGAACACGTGCGGTTGGAATCGGTTCCGGAGGGGCGCACGGCGGAAGGAACCGTGGTGGCCGTGCAATACCACGAAGGGCGCAAAGCGGTGGCCGTACGATTCTCGCAAGGCCGCTGCGACTGGGTGACACAGACGTGAATAAAACGATGACAACCTTGAATCTCTCCGCTCCATCGCGAGGAGAAAGCCCGCGTCAACTGCAATGGAAGGAAGCGCGCGAGGTGTTTCCGATCTACCTGGCGCTTGCCAAGCAACTGGAACTCGAAATCCCCTTTCCAGCCGGCCACCGGAATCTTGCGGAAAAGCCGGATCTGGAACTGTTCAGCCAGGTTCACGAGTGGCTGGATTCGATGGATGAACGGGTCATGGTGCATCAGCTGCGCCATCTCTTGCAGATGACGACGCTAAACGCCAGCGAGAACGGTTTACGGGCGTTGATCAGCCGGCACCTGCGGAAGTCGAGGAAGAGCAATACCGATCGGGACAAGATCGACTTCCTGCTAGTGCAATACTTTGCGCTATGCTCGCCGGCAAAGATTTATCACAAACAGATTGAGCCCGTCGATGTCGTGCAAGTCATGAAACCGGTGCTGGGAGAAGTGGATCCGGATCCGCTAGCTTGGTGCTCACCGCTTGAGAAAATGATTGAATCCTTGCGAGGCTTCCGCAGCTTGCGGGAGATCCTAAAGACGAACTTCATCGAACAGGGCCGCAAAGTTAAAGAGACGGCAGGCGGCATGTTTTACGATCCTTCCGCCTTGATCGCCTTCATTCGCTTCAACTTCTTGCTGAGGCGCACGCTCATTGAACTTATGCACGCGGACCTGATTGCCATCCGCAGCGGCTTGGGCCAATTGGAAGCCGGAGGCGTGCGCATTCTGGATTGCCACCACTTTGGACTTTCGGCCGCCGAACCGCTCAACAAGATTCGTGAGCTGGCCGATGAGTGGAAGCAGCCTTTCCAGAAGGAATATACGGAACGCACGGTGAGCCAAGCGTTCGACAAGCTACTGGGACTGCGAACAGATGTGGAGCAGGCGGTCGAAAAGGCGTTTGGCAAACCATCGGAGAACGCACCGCTCGGGATTATGGGGAGCGCTCCCAAGACTCTCGCGGCGGCGAGAAAACCAAGTGTCGAAGCTGCTGCACCCAGCGCCAGTTCTAAATCCAACGAACGGACCCCGCCGCCCGCGACTGCGGGCGCAGAAGGCGCCGTGGCGCTTGATTTTGAATCCTGCATGGAACAGATCTGGGAGCAATTGATCGCCACACCTCCGGCACGCGGAAGGTCGATGACCACGGTGAAGATAGGCGGTGCGCGCATCCTACTGTCCTCGTGGGAAGTGACGGCATTCGTGAGCTCCGACGGGCCATCGGCCGAAGATCTGCGGCGCGCGGTTGTCGCGCGCGTGCTGGTAACGGCCGCGATGGAATCCGCCAAGGAAACGGGGAACGCCACCTCGCTTGAAAAAGCAATGAACGTGGCGCGCGTGGAAGTAACACGATTGCAGGAGCGCGTGGACGTAGCGAAACAGACGAAGGACACGGAAGCGGCGGTGAATCTGGGGATCAGTACGAAGCGTCTGCTGTCGGCGCTGGTCGAAGCTGAAAAACTGTAACGATTTCGCTGGGAGCGGTTTAAACCAGCCGGGCATTTCAGGGGAGTGGCTCTTCATTGCGACACGCAAACGTACTGATCCTGACCGATGACACGGAATTTGCGCGGCTGCTGACGGCGTGCTGGCAGACAGAGCGAAACGCTCCCGCCATTACGGTTATCACCAGCGAACTCTGGCGCGAACAGGATTCACCTGCGCGCGATCTCGTTGTGGTAGGACCCGTGAGCGAGGGGAAGCTGACGAACGTCTTGCGTTCTCTCGATCCCGCGACCGCGGTCATTCTGTGCGTACCGGCAGACACGCGCGAGTACGGACAACTGCGCACGAAATATCCGAGATTGGTGCATATCCCTTTGCGCGAGGACTGGGCGCAGACGCTCTTGCTCGTGGCCGGAGAATCGCTGCGCAGAGCGGAAGCCGTCAGGCTGGCGCGCCAGGCAGAACGAAACGCCGCCAAGAACGAAAATCACGCAACGCTCGGCCGGTACATGCTGGACATGAAGCACAACGTGAATAACGCGCTGACTTCCATGCTGGGGAACGCCGAACTGCTGCTTCTGGAACCCGGACAGCTCTCCACACAATCGCTGGCGCAGATCAAGACAATCCACAGCATGGCCCTGCGTATCAACGAAGTCATCCAGCGTTTCTCATCGCTTGCGAGCGAGATGCAAGAGGCTGAGAATGCTTCTCAACGTGAGACGGAAGAGACCACGGGGACGTCCTCGAGGCGGCGCTAAATCGTCGCTGAATCCCTGCAACACACTCATAAATAAGCGTTTATTCTAAAACGACACAAGGGCTTCCAGAAGCCTGAAGGTGGCTGCTGACGTGCACCTCTGCTCTGTGGACAAGTACGGGGAGAGCACGGCTGTGCACAAAAAGGTCTTAATCGTTGATGACTCACCGGCGGAGGTCAAGTTGATGCTTGGCCTGCTGGAACGAGAAGGCTACTGGCCGGTGGGGCTGAACGACCCCACAAGGGTTGAGGAAACGATCGCCATCGAACACCCGAATGTGATCCTGCTGGATGTGGTGATGCCGAATCGCAATGGATTTCAAGTTTGCCGCGATTTGAAGGGCAGCGACGATTTCAAAACTATTCCAGTGATCCTGGTGACATCGAAGGACACGGCAAGCGACAAGTATTGGGGACAGCAACAGGGCGCGGACGGTTACGTGACGAAGCCTTTTACGCGTGAAGAACTGCTTCGCGCGGTGCGGCGGTTCGCATGATTCTTGCAGGGAGCATGAACGGGCGATGAGCGAAGACTTTCATCTGGTGCCGCTACCGGCGGATGCGGATACGGGGGATTTGCTCGAAGCCCTGGGCCCCGTGGAAGAACGCCAGCCGGAATCGCAGTACTGCGTCTTCCGCAGCGGGCGCGAACGATTCTGCCTGCCGGTTTTGGATGTTGAGGAAGTGCTGGACTGGCCACTGCTGACGAAGCTGCCTCTTGGACCGGCGTACTTGGTAGGAATTTTCAATTTGCGCGGTGCGATCGTGCCCCTGATTGACATCGCCATTACGGAAGGCAGGCGGCCTGGGTTGCTTCCCAAGCACGTAGTGGTCGCTTCCCTGCGCATCGAGAACCACCACGATGACCTGCGAATTGGCATTGCGGCCGACGAGGTCATTGGAACGTATTCGGTGAACACCGAGGATTTGCTCGAGCAGGCGCCGGAGAATGTGCCGCATTGCATCGGAATGTTGCGGCACGACGACCGGCTGGCGCTGGTGATCGATCTGCGCCGGCTGCTCGAAGTTTTTCCGGGGCCGAGCATTTGAATTTAGTGGAGACGCCGGCCTTTGATGGCGCGGGCTCCGTGGAAGAGATTTGGAGGAAGTTATGAAATCGCGATTGAGTTCCACAATTTGGCTGCTGGTCCTGCTGAACGCAGCGGCCGGCTGCGTCGTTCTCGGGCTCGCCTTCAGCGCCGGGAAGAAGGCTGGCGAAGCATCATTTTTTGACTTCAGCTCGCCCGCGGGGGGAACGATATTGTTCGCCCTCATTATCGCGCTGGCGACTTGGGCGGTCATGGCTTGGCGGCTCGGTGGCCTGCTGGGACCGGTACAGGCGCTCGCGGAATTCTCTGAACGGCTCGCCGCAGGTGATCCACGCGCGCGCATCGAAGTGACGTCAAGCGATGAGCTTGGCTACATTTCCGACAATTTGAATCGCGCGGTGGCGCGCGTCTCCAAGGCTACGAGCAACCAGGATGCGAACGACGCATTGCAGCGCAGCATCACCGAGCTACTCAGCGTCATCAACCAGGTGGCACGCGGTGACCTGGCGCAGCGCGGCAAAGTGACCAACGACGCGCTGGGCAACGTCACGGACTCCATCAATTACATGCTGGACAATTTCACGAAGGTTCTCGAGCGCGTTCGAAAGGCGGCCATGGAAGTGACGGCCTGCTCGAACAATATTCTTGTGGCTGCCGACGAAATGCAGGCGGGCGCGACGCAACAGGATCAGGAAATCACCAACACGTCAAGCGCCGTCGAAGAGTTGACGGTATCAATGAAACAGGTTTCGAACAACGCAGAGGCCAGCGCGGAGGCTGCACGACGCGCGCTGGATGCGGCGGAACAGGGCAACCGCGCCGTACGCGACACGCTGGAAGGCATGCAGCGCATCCGGGCATCGGTGCAGGCGACCGCCAAGAAAATCAAGTCTCTGGGCGACCGCTCACTGGAAATCTCGGAAATCATCAACGTGATTAACGACATCACGGAGCAGACGAACTTGCTGGCGCTGAACGCGGCGATCGAAGCGGCGCGCGCGGGAGAAGCGGGACGTGGCTTCGCGGTCGTTGCCGACGAAGTCCGCAAACTGGCGGAACACAGCCGCAGCGCGACGAAAGACATCGCAGCGTTGATCAAGGCCATTCAGGCGGAGACGAACGAAGCCGTGGTGGTCATGGAAGAAGGGACGAAGGAAGTCGAAGGCGGCGCGACGCTGGCCGATCAGGCGGGACGCGCGCTGGACGCCATTTCAAACGTGGTGCGTCAATCGGCGGAACTCGTCCAGGAAATTTCACTGGCTTCCAAACAGCAGGTGCGCGGAACGGAAGGCGTGGCGCACGCGATGCAGATTATTTCCAGCATTACGCGGCAGACGTCACAGGGAACACGCGGAACGGTGGCAACGGTGAGCCAGCTCGTAAAACTGTCGGATCAGTTGAACGAAGCGCTGGCGCAATTCCGCGCGTCCTCCAAGGGAGCGGCGCCTGCTGCGCGCGAAGATTCCGATCGGCCCGTCCCGGCAGGCGCAGCTCGCTAGGCAGCGACTCTCTTCCCCGGCGGAAGGCCGGCATGAGAGGGAAACCCAAACAACGGGACAACGATGACCGAACGCCAGGGACATGTGCAAGGGCTGAGCGAACACGAGTTGAGCGAGATCCGCATGCTAATTGAAGAGCGGACGGGTATTTGCTTCGACGAATCGCGCGAACGATTCTTCTCCACTCGCGTGCTCGAACAACTGCGCGTGAAAGGGATGGAGCGCGGGACGGATCTGCTGCGTGCCATTCGCAAGTCGAACATCGAATATGAAGCCCTGCTGGAACGGCTGCTGACGCAGGAGACGAGTTTCTTCCGGTACCCCGCGGTGTACGAGGCATTTGAAAAGCGCGTGCTGCCGGAACTGCATGCCAAGAAGTTCTGGAAGAACCCGCGGACTTTGCGAATCTGGAGCGCGGGCTGTTCGACGGGCGAAGAGCCTTATTCGATCGCCATCACCATCGCGGATTCGCTTTCTTTTGCGGATGCGTGGAATGTGGACATTCTGGCGACCGACGTCGGGCGGCACGCTTTGAAGCAGGCGGAGCGAGGCGTCTATTCCGGCCGGAGCATCGCGAGCGTGAGCGAAAAGCAGTTGAGCGCACACTTTGCCGAGGTGAGTGGCGGTTATCACGTGAAGCCACGGCTGCGGAAAATGGTCTCGTTTGCGCAGATGAACTTGGCGTCCGCGGTTTATGTGGGACGCATGGACATGATTTTTTGCATGAATGTGCTGATCTATTTTTCGGAAGAGCGGCGGCGCGCGCTGGTGCAGCGCTTTTTCGACACGCTGGAGCCAGGCGGCTATCTTTTTCTGGGGCACTCCGAATCGATCTCGAAGATGCCGGTGAAGTTTCAGGCCATCGTGTTGAATGACTGCATTCTCTACCGGAAGCCAACGGCGGAAGAATTGCAGAAGCCGGAACTCGTGGCGGAGGGGCGCGCGTGAGCATTGCGGACCGCGAAGGCGTCGAGATGTTCCTCCAGGAAGCCTCGGAGCACCTGCAGTATCTGCGGGAGTATGTCAGCGTGCTTCAGGAAGTCGAGCCGAGGCACGAGGATCTCGAACATCTATACATTGCGGCGCACACTCTAGGCGGGACCTCGGCAAGCTATGGTTTTCCGCGTTTTTCGGAGATCGCCAGCAAGCTTGCTCACGTTTTTCAATATTCGCTGAACGCCCCGCTAGGCAGTGACTTGCACGGGCCGCTGACGGAATTTCTGTCCGACGGGATCTCATTGCTGGAAAACGATCTGCTGGAGATTAGCGACACCGGCAAAGAGAATCTTGAGGATATCGCGGCTTTTAAAGAACGGTATCGTTTCGCATTCCCGACGGAACCACCTCCGTTGAACTATCCTCAGCCGGAAGCGCGGGGACGATTTACAGATGAAATTCCCAACGAGAATGCGGTCGCTGCTGCGACGGGATCTTATTTTGACGCGCTGCCGACGGATGACGAAGTGCCGGACGAAATTCTGGAATTCTTCCAGCCGGAAGCGGAAGAGCACCTGCAAATCGTCAGTGATTGCTTGATTTCGCTGGAAGGAAACAATAATCCAGAAGAGATCAACAAACTTTTTCGCGCCATTCATACGGTGAAAGGCTCGGCCGCGCAGGTTGGGCTGAAACGTCTCGGGGGCATTGCGCATCGTGTCGAGGATCTGATCGGCCGGCTGCGCGACGGAGAAATCGAACCATCGCCGGCGGTCGTGGACCTGTGCCTTGAGTCCGTTGACGTACTGAAGAAGACGCTTCACCGGCAATGGGTGGATGAAGTTGAAATGCGCACGGGCGTCGATTCCCTGCTGGGGCGCATCGCAGAGTTCGCCCCGATGGATGCGGAGGAAGCGGAGATTCTGGCCGAAGCGGCCGGAACGGCCGATTCGCACGGTGGCGTCGAGGCAGAAGCCGCATCTCACGCGATTGTGCCTGCGAAAAAGACGGGGAAACAAGCGGCGACACCCGCGGCGGCGGTCAAGTCCGTTCGAATCGCGCTCGCGCGGCTCGATCGCATGATGAATACCGTCGGCGAGTTGGTGATTAACCGAACGCGGATGGTGGGGCGCGTTGCAGAGCTGGAAAAGCTGGTTGATACGCTGGGTTTTTCGAAAGAGCGGCTGCAAGGAAAAGTCGCTGAGTTTCAAGAGAAGTACGAATTCAATCGCATCAGCAACAGCCGTTCGAATCAGGGCCCCTGGACTCCCGCAGCGACGCCCAAAATGCTGACCAGCGCCGCGGCGGGCGAGATCTGGTCGGAGTTCAGCGAACTGGAAATGGACCGGTACGACGACTTCAACATTTTGTCGCGGTCTATGGCGGAAATTTCTGCCGACGTGAACGAGGTGCTGTCGCAGCTGGAAGGATTCATCGGGCGCGTCGAGGGGGACATCGACGAATTCACGAAGCTGGCTCATCACCTTCAGGATGAGATCACGGCAGCGCGAATGGTGCCGATCGGGACACTCTATTCGCGGCTGTCGCGCGCGGTGCGCGACGCGGCAAAATCCACCGGCAAGCAGGTTGATCTTGACCTCTCCGGAAGCGAAACCGAGCTTGATAACAATATTATTCAGCAGATTTCCGACCCGCTCGTCCACTTGGTGCGAAATTCCGTGGCGCATGGGATCGAGCACAACGATGACCGCATCGCGGCCGGCAAACCGGGAATGGGCAATATCACGCTGCGGGCCTACCACCGCGGAAATCATATTTACATCGAAGTGGAAGACGATGGCCGGGGAATCGATTACGAGCGCGTGAAGCAGAGCGCCATCGAGCGCGGACTCGTTTCACCGGAAACCGCGGATCGCCTGACGGAACGCGACCTTCGCGAAATGCTGTTCCACCCTGGTTTTACTACCGCCCCGGTGAAGACGGAGCTGGCTGGGCGAGGCGTAGGTCTCGACGTGGTGCGCGCGAATCTGAATGCGCTGAACGGCGAAATCGATATTCAGAGCACGACGGGCCAAGGGACGAAGTTCACTCTCAAAGTGCCTCTCACACTGATCATTTCGCCGGCGCTGTTTGTGCGTTGCGGGACGACGAACTTCGCGCTGCCACTGGCGGTTGTCGAGGAGATTCGACGCTTGCGTGCGGACGAGATCGAAGATGTTGGTGGAAAGCTGCTCACCAAGGTTCGCGACGTGGTGACTGAAGTCATTCGTTTGGACACCTATTTGGGCTTGCCGCCACTGGAGCCCATCAACGGCTACTTTCGGATGGTTGTCGCCAATGCCGGAAACCGGCAAATCGGCCTGGTCGTGGAAGAAGTCATTGGCAAGGACGAAATCGTCATCAAGAACCTTGGTGAATACTTGCGCCGCGTGAAACTTTTTCCTGGGACAACGATCGCGCCAGACGGGAGCCTGATTCTGTTGATCGATTTGAACCGCATGGTTGCAACGGAACCGAACGAGCGGCGCGCGTTGCAGGCGAGCTCCAGCGCGGCGCGGATTTTTGCGCCGGGCTCAACCGCGGTGGCCAAAGGAACGATTCCGTCGGAAGCCATCGATCGCGTCGAGCAAGAGCGCGTGATCGTGGTGGCCGACGACTCCATCAGCGTGCGCAAGTTCGTGGGCCGCATGCTGGAAAAGAATGGTTACCGCGTGAAGCTGGCCGCCGATGGACTGGAAGCAGCCGAGCTTGTCTCGCAACACGGCTGTCATCTGGTGATCACCGACCTCGAGATGCCGCGGATGACCGGGTACGAATTAATGGTGCAGTTGCGGCAGAGCCCGACGACACGCCGGATACCCGTAATGGTTGTCACTTCCAGAGCGGGCGCAAAGCATCGCGATCGCGCGATGAAGGAAGGCGCTTCGTCGTTCTTGACCAAACCAGTTCAGGAAGATCAGTTGATCGCAGCAGTGGAACAACTCATAGGAACGGAAGCGACCCGCCCGGTCGTTCCGGTGGCGTAAAAGAGAGATGGCGACGACAAACAAAAAGTTTCGCGTGCTGATCGTGGACGATTCCGCCTTCATGCGCAAAGTGTTGGAGACCATTTTCAACGCGGATGACCTATTGCAGGTAGTTGGCCACGCGAAGGACGGCCGTGAGGCGGTGTCGCTGGCCGAATCGCTGAAGCCCGACGTGATCACCATGGACATCAACATGCCGCATGTGGACGGCCTGCAGGCGACGGCTGAAATCATGACCACCAACCCGCGTCCGATCGTGGTGGTCAGCTCCGAGTCCAAGGAGGGCGCGGCGAGCACGCTTCGCGCACTGGAATTGGGCGCCATTGAATTTGTGGGCAAGCCTTCCAGCGCTATCGACCTGGACATGCAGAGCGTGAAAGAGGAACTCCTTCGCAAAGTTCGCATGGCCTGCAAAGTGCGCGTCGTGCGCACGGCGTCGAGAATCGCCTCCAAACTCCAGGACGGCAACAGTGCGAAACCACGTGTCCAAGTGCCTGTCAGCCCACGTCCTGCGGCGACTTCCGGGCTCGATCAAAGATTTCCCGTCGTTGTTTTAGCGGCTTCGACAGGCGGACCGGCGACGGTGATGCGCATCGCTCCCGGCTTCACGCGGGACTTCCCTGCCGCAGTCATCCTTGTGCAGCACATGCCTGCAGCGTTCACGACGCAGTACGCGGCGCAGCTTGCGGAATTCACTGAGGTTCGAGTGAAAGAAGCCGAAGCCAATGAAACGTTGCAACCGGGAACACTTTACATCTGCCCAGGCGGACAACACCTTCGCGTAACGCCCTCGGGCCGAATTCAGCTGGATGGATCGTCGGGCCGCATTGAAGGCTACCTGCCGAATATTGACGTTACGATGGAATCCGTTGCGGCTTTCGCAGGCGCGTTGAGTATTGCCGGGGTGCTTACGGGCATGGGAAGCGATGGAGCCAACGGGGCCAAAGCGATCAAGGCCGCAGGCGGTTTCGTGCTGGCACAGGACGAAGCAACCTCTGTTATTTTCGGCATGCCCGCCGAGGCGATCAAAGCCGGCGCCGTGGATCAAGTTCTCGGTATCGACGACATTTACGCAGCCATAGAAAAACGCGTTCTCAGTATCTGCCGGCAGACTCCCGCGGGAGTCCGCTGATGCGTGTAGCAGCCCCAGCAAGGCCAAGTCCGGCGCGTACGGAACAGATCATCGTTTTCCGTCTGTGCGGCCAGCTGTTTGCGGTTTCCTCGGCTTCCGTGCAGGAGGTCCGCGGAAAGGATAGTCTGGCTGGCGCTTCCTTAGAAATTAATGTGCCGGGCCTGCGTAAAGTTCGGCAAGTCCTGCGGCGCGGGGACAGATCTCTCTTTATCGTGAACGCGTCACTCCATTTTGACCTTCCCCTTTCGCAGGGAACACTTATTTTCGTGTTGCGGAAAACGCGCACTGCTCTGCTGGTCGATGGCATTGAGAAAATGACGGCCATGACCAGGCTGCAAGCACTGCCTCAATCCTTCTGTCATGAAGAAAGGCAGTGGTACCGAGGGCTGACCGCGATCGACCAGTCGGTCATTCCGGTAGTAAACCCGGAAGGATTTTTATCGCCCGAGGAACTTGCGTCGCTGGATGCGGCCATGCCGCCACTGGATATTCTGGGTATCGAAGGTACGGAAGGAACGGAATTGGCATCATGACGGTCGCGACCGAACTCGAATTGCAATCGTTCGTCCTGCTGCGACTGGGCGAACGGCGATTTGCGGTTGCAGCCAACCAGATCGCCGAGCTGGTCGCCCCAAGCCGAGTTTTTCAATTTCCACACCGCACAGAGCGAATCGAGGGAGTGATCCTGCGTCGGGGTCGGATCGTACCCGTGTGCGATGTGGCCAAGACGCTGGTTGGGAAGACACTGATCGCGCGCCGGCTCTACCTGGTCGCAGTACGCCACTACGGTGCGCAAACGGAGTGGGTTGCGCTGCCGGTGACGGGTGAATGCGAGCTGATCAATTCGGAGATGACCGCCGCCGGAGAGTCTGATGCACCTCACGTGGCCGGCTGGCTGTCGCATGACGGTGACGTGATCGAAGTCCTGAACATTGATGCGATCACGCCGGGTCCGGGCGAAGCCGCCGCGGAGACCCATGCGCACGCAGTGCTGGAGGCGCGGCCGTGATGGCAGCCGGGCATGCAGGCAAGGTTCTGCTGATCGACAGCAACGTGTATTTTGCGAAGCGTCTTGGTGACGCGCTGAAACGCGAAGGTTTCGAAGTCATCTCGAGCACGCAAGCCTCCTTCGCCTTGACCGCTCTCGAATACGACATGCCTACCGCGATTTTGTGCGCCACGAACATGCGTGAGATGGGCGCCCTGGAGATCGCAAGAATCATCCGCGCTGACACCAAGAACGCTGCCTTACCCATCATCGCGCTCGGCGACGGGAGCCAGCGTGCACTGATGGAGGCATTCCAGGCCGGTTGCGACGATTACATCGACCGGCACCAGACGCCGCCCGTGATCGCCGCGCATGTGAAACAGATCATTGTCAGCAAGGCGGAGGGCTTTCAGCCCACGCAGATGCTGGCCCAATCGGACACCAGCCTCAGCGGCAACCTGACGCACCACGATCTTACCGGCGTGATGCAGATGCTTGGCCATGCTCACCAGACAGGTGCTTTGCATATCAATGCAGGCGAAACCGATGCCGTGATGTTCTTTGACGCCGGAGAGATCAGTCACGCGGAATGCGGAAATCTGTTCGGCGATGAGGCCGTGATCCATATCTTGAAAAGCTGTGTGAACGGCGGCGAAGGCGTCTACAAATTTGTCTATGGTGGAACCTCGACACAGCGGACGGTGCTGCGCTCGGCCACCGATCTCATGCTCGATGCCATGCGCGAGTTCGACGAAGGCACACGCGACATGGCGGACAAGGAAGCGCTATGAGCGAAACCATGACCATTCCTCCGCTTGGCGAAGTGACGGCCAAGCGCACGCCCACCGTCTACTTCATCGATGACAGCGCGACTATGCGCGAAGTCATCAAGATCGCTTTCCGGCGCGAGAACATCAACGTGATTACGTTTGCGGACGCCGCATCGGCGCTCGCGCAATTCGAACAGAACCGTCCCGACGTGGTAATTACCGACGTCATCATGCCCGATCAGGATGGCTATTCCGTCTGCAACCAGATCAAACAGAATCCGGAGTTCAGCGAAACTCCCGTTGTATTAATGTCCGGCGTGGTAAACAAGAGCGTTGCAGACAAAGCGGTCTCCGTAAAGGCCGATGAACTGATTCGCAAACCTTTCCAGCCCCAGGAATTGATCGCGCGGGTAAAGAGCCTGCTTGAACCCAAAGGAGCTGCCGCCCCGCCGGCTGTCGAACGTTCTGGGCCATCCAACGCGCTCAGCAGCCTATTTGCTCCCTCACCCGCCCCCGTTCCCGTGGCGCCCCGGAGCGTCACGCCTCCGCCCGCAGCAGTACCGTCCACCACCGAATCTGCGTGGCCGCGAGCGCTCGCGGCAGCGTTCACGCCGAGACAACCTGCGCCCACACACCCTGACGCGTCCCGAACCGCGGCGAACACTCCACGCCCCGCTCCAACTGCTTCCGATGTTCAGAAGCTGCGCATTGAGATCGCTCACCTGGATTTGCTCGTCAAGAAACTCCAGACCGAACTGCAAATCGAGCGCCAATACAACCAAGCTCTCGAAACACAAATTCGCTCGCTCACCGACGTGGAATAACCCGCAGTTTCTACGCACCTCGGCGCAGATACGCGCGCTGCTCGTTTTCATTTATTCGGCGAACGGTGTACGATAGCCTTAATTTCAGGTCCTCCTCCCAGTGGACGGAGCCGACGATGTTTTTCCGTGCCTTGAAACACCTTCTGTGTCTTCTGATTCTCTTGTGCTGTTCGCTGTTTCCCGCCAGTGTTCTCGCACAACGACCGGGTCCAACTCCCCCTACAGGTGGCAGGGGGCAGACCGGCTTAGGACAGTTGCCCAGCGTGGGCTCTGCAAATCTGAAGGTTTTCGTGAAAGGGGCAGACGGAGCGCCCGTCGACCAATTGGCTTTAGTGATGCTAACCACCGGGGAGGGCCAGAACCTCCAACAAGCCACGGCGCGCGGGGGCTACGCGGAGTTTACTGGCGTGATTGCAGGTAGTTACAACGTGGAGGTGGTTGCTCCGGGTTACGACCGGGCTGTGGAACGGCTGGATCTGAACGGACCCGGAGAAAGAGTTGTCGCGGTCACACTGAAGCCTGCTTCAGATGGACGCCAGTCCACAGCGCCTGCAGGTCCTCCGATTCTGGCACCCAAAGCAAAAAAGGAACTTGGAAAAGCTTTAGAAGCCATGCGCGCCGGAAAGTTGCCCGAGGCACGGGGCCACCTGGATGCGGCTTATCATCTTGCTCCCGGGAATCCGGAGGTGAATTACGTTTTCGGGATCTATTCGGTGGAGACAAACGACTTGGCGAAGGCCCATACCTATCTTGAGAACGTCCTCAACTTCTATCCAAAACAGGTCGGCGCGCTCCGTTCCCTGGGCATTGTTCTTCTGCGCGAAAACAAGCCAGCCGAAGCGGCCACGTACCTCCAGAGAGCGGTCGAAGCCGAGCCCGCGTCTTGGCTCGCGCACGCCCTCCTTGCGGATGCCTGCCTGCGCTTAAGCTCGATTGACGAGTCCATCCTGCAAGCCGAACGCGCATTAGAGTTGGGTCACGCACAGGCGGCGATTGTTCAGCCGCTCCTGGCGCGGGCCCTCGCGAGCCGAGGCGACAAGGAGCGAGCAATCCACGTCCTCCAGACGTACCTTGAGGACCATCCCTCGGATGCTGCGGCCGCAAGACAACTTGAGAATTTGCAGGTCCTTCCCCAAGTAATGCCCGTCAGCGAAACTTCCGTCGAGAATTTGGGGCCGCCCCCAGCGACTCCGCCTGTTTGGGCGGACTCAACCTTACTTCTTCCTTCAAGCTGGTTGCCGCCGGACGTAGACGACAAAGTGCCGCCTGTGGAATCCGGCGCCGCATGCTTCCTCGACGAAGTCCTGAAGAAGGCGGAGGGGCGAGTACGTGAATTTGTGACCAATGTGGATCGTTTTACGGCAACCGAATCCATCACGCACGAAACCATTAATAAATGGGGAGTCGCATCGCCTCCGGAAAAGTTCAAGTTCGACTATCTGGTTTCGATCGAGGAGATCAGCCGTGGATCGTTGAACGTGGAAGAGTTCCGGCCCCGCGCGTATTCGCTGGCTCAATTTCCCGACGGTGTGGAGAGAAATGGATTGCCGACGTTGGCGCTCATTTTCCATCCATATAACGCAGGAAACTTCGAGATGACTTGCGAAGGATTGGCACATTGGAATGGAGTGCTGGCCTGGCAAGTACATTTTCGTCAAAGGACCGATAGACCAAACACGATACGCGTCTACAGACTTGGCCAGAACGGCCCGAGTTATCCGGCCGCACTGAAAGGACGCGCGTGGATTTCTGCGGACAGTTATCAAATCGTGCGGCTGGAAACGGACCTCGTCGCGCCGTTGCCGGAGATCCGCTTGGTTGCCGACCATGCAGCCGTCGACTATGGCCCGGTGAACTTCCGGGCTCACAAAGTAGCCATGTGGCTGCCTCAGACCGCGGAGTTTTATTATGACTGGCGAGGTCACCGCGGGCACCGCATCCACCGGTTCACTAATTACTTGCTCTTCTCAGTGGACGACAATCAACGCATCTCGGCGCCGAAGACGGAGGACGTAGCCCTGACTTGTCATTCTGGCAAGGGAACGGAACCGGATCGGTGAACCAGCAGGTTGTGGATTCGGGAGGCGAGCGCAATTCTAACGTTCACAACTCCCGCTAAACGCGAGCACGCATCAAACGTGTGCGGTCACGCTGTCGGGCAAATGGAATCTTCTGAACTACAACCGGAACGTAATTGTAGACGGAGTCGCGTCACTTTTACGCACAGCTCCAGTTGACGCTCAGACGGGGATTCAGTAGCCTCACTTTGCTCCTTGCAGACCGATTCTTGCTTCGAGGGAACACCTGATGGGCAACGAGAACCACTTGGCGATCTCGCGCCGTGAATTCGCGCGTCGTGCGGCAATGGTTTCGGCGGGCGCCTCGTTGAGCGGTACAGGATTATTGGGCGCAGAACTCCCTGCCGCCGCGCCCGAGGCGCAGCAGCCGCCAACTCCGCCAAAGCTATCGCCCGAGGGCCAGAGCGAGGCAGATTCGAGTCTGCAAGCCATTCTCAACGAGTACGGCAGCCGCTTTTCCGACACGCAGAAGGCCGATCTGCGGAGACTGTGCACGGAGGCGCAGCCGGTACTCGACCGCCTGCGCGCCTATGCCACCGAAAACGGAGACGATCCTGCCCTTTACCTGAAGCCATTGATGGAACGCGAAATGAAACCGTCGCCGATGACCGCCACTCCAAAACCAGCTGCGTCTGTGAAACCCTGAGGAGCCTTTCGAATGCCAGGCGAAGATCTCTTCTATCTTTCAGTCACAGAGCTTGCCAAACGTATCGAATCAAAAAAACTATCACCTATTGAACTGACGCAAGTCTACCTGGACCGCAGCCAAAAGCTCGGCCCGCGATTTAATGCTTACGCGCGGCTCACTCCAGAGATTGCTTTGGAGCAGGCAAAAGCGGCGGAGAAAGAGATCCGACGCGGACATTACCGTGGACCGCTGCATGGCATTCCCTATGCCGCGAAAGATTTACTTGCAGTCAAAGGGATTCCCACAACCTGGGGCGCGAAGCCATATGCAAATCAGGCCTTCGATTACGACGCAACGGTGATCGAGCATCTGAACCGCGTCGGGGCGGTGATGATCGGCAAGGCTTCGATGATCGAACTAGCAGGCGGCATGGGTTATCGCTTCGCATCGGCCTCGCTTCAAGGCGAGACCAAGAATCCCTGGGACATCACTTGCTGGACTTGTGGTTCCTCGTCGGGGTCCGGAGCGATCGTGGCAGCGGGACTGGCTGCGTTCGCTATCGGTACGGAAACCTGGGGCTCCATCCTCTGTCCATCGGCATTTTGCGGAGTCAGCGGTCTGCGGCCGACGTATGGCCGCGTCAGCCGCTACGGAGCCATGGCCTTGGCGCCCTCCATGGACAAGATTGGACCGCTGGCACGGTCGGCGGAAGATTGTGCGCGCATCTTTGCCGCAATTGCGGGGCACGACCCGAAGGACCGCGGCACGCTGCCCATTGATCGCGCCGCTTTCACTTATTCGCCATCCATGGAGTTGCGTTTGCGCCCGCTGAGAATCGGCTGGCTCACGAACGCCTGGACTTCACTTCCGCCGAGCGTGGCCAAGCCGGTGGACGCCGCGGCTAGAGTCCTGAAGAAAACATTTTCGAGCGTAAAGAATACCTCGCTGCCCGCCGGTCCGTGGGAAGAAGCGGGGGGCATCGTCGTCGCGGCGGAGGGCGCGGCTTCCTTCCGTAGCTTGATTCGCTCCGGGCGTGTGAGTGAATTAGCGGATCCCTTGGGACAAATTGCCGGCTATGTAAATGAGCAGTATTCCGCCGCCGATTACTTGCAAGCCCTGAAGATTAGAGGAATCCTTCAAAAAAAGATGGAAGAAATATTTGATTCCTTCGACGTGCTCGTGGCGGCTTCGCAACCCGTCCCCGCGACACCACTCGACCTGAACCTGGAAACCGGGCTGAGCTTTGCGGATCCGCTGGGTGGCATTGGGAATCTCTGCGGGCTTCCGGCGATTTCCGTTCCTTGCGGATTCACCGAAAAGAATCTACCCATCGGCCTGCAATTTGTCGGTAGGGCAGGAGACGATATCGCGGTCATCCAGGCAGCTCGAACTTTCCAGCAGCATACCGACTGGCACAAAAGGCATCCAAAAATCCATTAGCGATTCGTGGAGGATTGCCAAGGGGCGAGACAGCTCGCAACCTTAATTTAGTTGTAGGAGTTCGTGAACCGCTCGCAGAAGCGCCCAGCGGCTGAATGGCTTGGTCAAAAGCCGGATTGATTCATTTCCCTGTACGGTTTCCGCGGCGGCGCGCTCGCTATAGCCGGACATATACAAGACGCGAAGGCCTCCATGTTTTTGGCGCAGCAGGCCGCCTAATTCCTGGCCGGTCATCCCCGGCATGACCATGTCAGTGACCAGAAGATCGATCGTGCCTTGATGCTTCTCCACAAGCTGCAGCGCTTCCTTACCGTCGCGCGCTTCGATCACTTTGTAGCCGCCGGACTCAAGGAATTCGCGAGCCACTTCGCGCACGTCTTGTTCGTCCTCGGTTAAAAGAATCGTTCCCGTCCCTCGAGGCGCTTCTGAAGTGGATTGTGTCGAGCCAATCTTCTCCACGGGCTGATCAACGCGCGGGAGATAAATCTTGAATGAGGTGCCCTTGCCCAACTCACTGTAGACCCAGATGAACCCGCCGCTTTGTTTCACGACGCCATAGACGGTTGCTAGCCCCAGCCCTGTTCCCTTCCCCTGTTCCTTGGTGGTGAAGAAGGGTTCAAAAATATGAGCTTGCGTCTCGGCATCCATCCCCGTACCGGTGTCAGACACCGCGAGGAGCACGTAGCTTCCCTGGCGGATCGCCGGATGAACGGCGCTGTACGCGCTGTCCAAATCCGCGTTCGAAGTCTCGATCATCAGGCGGCCGCCCGCGGGCATGGCGTCGCGAGCGTTGACCGCGAGATTCATAATCACCTGTTCCATCTGGCTGGCATCCGCGCGGATGGCCCCCAGGTCCTCTGCTGTGCGCATCACCAGTTCAATGTCTTCTCCGATCAGGCGCGGCAACAACCTCCCCATATCTTCCACAACGCCATTCAGATTCATGACGCGTGGCTGCAAGAGCTGCATGCGGCTGAACGCAAGAAGTTGCCTGGTGAGGGAAGACGCACGGTCAGCAGCACGCTCGATCTGTTCGATCTTTCGCGCAATCTGGTTGGTGGGTGGAACAGCATTGAGGAGCAATTCCGTGTGGCCCTTGATCACCATCAGGAGATTGTTGAAGTCGTGCGCGACGCCTCCGGCCAATCGACCGACGGCCTCCATCTTTTGGGCCTGGCGAAGCTGTTGCTCGAGAAGGTGGCGCTCGGTGATGTCCTGCGCGACAACCAGGCGGACCCGCCGCCCCGCGTAGTCCAGTTCATGAGCGATGACTTCGGCTTCCAGAACTTTTCCGTCTTTTTTGCGGTGCTTCCAATTGCCGTGGTAGCGTCCCTCGCCACTCCATTGCCGGAAATTCTCGAGGTCCTTGTCGTTTTCTTCGGCGCGAATGTCCAGGATGCCCATCTTCTCGAATTCATCATGAGAATACCCGTACTGGCGAACCGCGGCATCGTTCACTTGCACAAAACGTAGCGCCTCGCGATCCAGCACCCAGGTCGGTAGTGGACTGTAGCTGAACAGCAGCCGGAACATCTCTTCGTTTTTGCGCAGGGCGTCTTCAGCGCGCCGCCGTTCAATCGCCAGCGCAATGTGCCCGCCGACGGAGCTTACAAATTCCAGATCGCGCAAGTCGAAGGCATGTTCGTTTTCATAATGTTGGACGACTAGCACGCCGATCGTAGCGGTGGGAGTCTTCAGCGGAACCCCAAGCCAGGCAGGTGAAGGTGCGCCGACCAGTTCGACCTCGCCTTGAGACGCAAGCCGGTCGAATTCGCGTTGCGGAATCAACATTCCCGCGCCGGTGCGAAAGACGAAAGCCGTGCAACTGCGGCCTACCTTTTGCGGGGGTGGCGCCACGTCAACCTGGTCCGCGAAAAAGGGAAAGGTGAAGGTGTCCGTTTCGGGATCGTGAAGCGCCACGAAGCAGTTTTCGGCATACAAAACTTTTTTCAGCGCGCGGTGGATACCAGCGAGCAGTTCGTCCAGATTTGCCGTTTCGTTGAGGGCGTGAACGACCTCGGAGATAACCTGGCGCTCGGCCTCCATGCGTTGCAGATCAGTGACATCTTGATAGCTGACGACAATTCCATCGACCGTCGGCAAGTTTGTATGATCGGTTGCGATGGCCTCGAACCAGCGCCAGCTTCCATCCTTACTTTGAAGGCGGCAGCGTCCGCCAAATGTTCCGCCACCGCTTCCCCCCGCCTCGCGGAGACGCTCGCGAAAATTGGGGGCGTCGTTGGCGTGAAGCAAGGAACTGATTGGTCTACCGACAAGTGCGTCCGTAGGATGGCCAAGGACACGCGTAAACCCGGGGCTGGCGAATTGAATGGTACCGTCAGGACTGAGGATCGCGATCAACTCGCGCACAGAGTCGAGGAGGGTAGAGAGTTGCTCCGGACCGGAGACGGCACTCTGTAAGGAAGAAACTCGATGTGCCATAAAGTCGCTGCTCGCGACACCTGCCGGCGCATCGAGCACCGCGGGCAGGGTGAGTCCTGCATCCTCCGCTGAACGTAATCGTCCTACAACGAGCCTTAGAATCCGAGGGAAAGCCGATGCGCTAATGATATGAAACGCCGGCTCACGTGGCATCAGAAGTGTTGCCTTGTGATGCGAAACAATGACTGTCCCAATGGACAGGGGTGCCCATCTTGGCAGGTGCCTTCGCTTGGCTAATGACGGTATTGGGGTCCATGGAGCGCGGTTTTAGCCGTCGGCGCGTGATTCTTCTATTGCAGAAGAAAACCGGTGAGTGCTACCGTGACGCCTACGGCTCCGATGAGCATGCCGCCGAACCAGAACATCTTGCGCCTGGTGAGAAGCGTGATGGAACAGATTACCAGGCCGATTTCCAGCAAGGCTTCACCGCCATCAAAACGGTCCGCCTTTCGCCCAGCCAGGTCGCGCTCCGCTTCCAGATCCTTGGCCTCTTCGCTGATATCTTCCTTGTCGCTCTGGTAGTGCTCGACTTCTTTCACGTACTTCTCGCGAATCGCCGCCCCTTTTTCCTTATCCAGAGAAGCAACGGCATTCACTACATCAGAAAACCCTTGGGCCTCGTGCAGCCGCACGCTCTTGGCTTGATATTGTGACCATTTGTCAGCCGCCTGACTTTGGCGGAGCAGCTCTTCCGTGTGAGCCCTATGACCCAGCAGCGTCGCCGCAGCCACGAGAACCGCCATGATCGAGATCGTAATCGAGACCGGAAGCACCAACGGGTTCTCGCCCCGTTCGTCATGAACTTCGGGAAGTTCTATGCCTTCACCCATTGCACGTTCCTTCCTCTTTGCGATCAAACTCCAGAATCGGAAGCGATTGCCTGCAGTGACACGCGCGCAGCTGCCAGCGTGCGGTCCACGTCGGCCGCAGAGTGGACCGCGGAGACAAAGGTTGCTTCGAATTGCGACGGCGCCAGAAATATTCCCCGGTCGAGCATTTCCCGGAAGAATCTTGCATAACGCTTCGTGTCTGAGCGCTTCGCATCCGTGTAATTCCTCACCGGTTCCGGCGTGAAAAATATCGTCGAGAGCGAGCCAATGGCGTTGATCTGCGCGTCGATGCCGGCATCTTGTAATTCAGCACGAAGGCCGAACACCAGCCGCCGCGCCAATTGCACCATCTCGTCATACAGGTCTGGTCTAGTCAGTTGCTTAAGCGCCGCAATACCCGCTCGCATGGCCAACGGGTTGCCCGCCAGAGTCCCTGCTTGATAGACGGGACCGAGCGGCGCGACATGATTCATGAACTCCGACCGGCCCCCGTAGGCCGCAACTGGAACTCCGCCACCGATGATTTTTCCCAGCGTCGTAAGGTCCGCCTCAATCCCCAGCAAGTCCTGAACGGAACCGTTGCGCAGCCGAAAGCCGGTAATCACCTCGTCCACGATCAGCAGGGCGCCATTTCGCCGTGTGATCTCGCGCAAGCCGCTCAAGAACCCCGTCGCTGGCGGAACAACTCCCATGTTCGCGGCGATAGGCTCGACAATCACCGCGGCAATCTGACCCTTGTGTTGTGCAAAAGCGCGCTCGACGGCCTGCAGATCGTTGTATGGCACGTTGAGCGTCAGCGCCGCGAGCGCCTGGGGCACGCCCGGACACTCCGCGATCCCTAGTGTCGCCAGGCCCGAACCGGCTTGCGAGAGAAAGCTGTCGGCGTGCCCGTGGTAGCAGCCCTCAAACTTCACAATAAAATCGCGCTTTGTAACCCCGCGAGCGAGCCGCACAGCGCTCATGGTTGCTTCCGTTCCGCTGGAAACGAAGCGAATCTTTTCGATAAACGGAATTGCGCGGGTGATCAGCGTCGCGAGTTCCACCTCCAGCTCTGTGGTCACACCGAAACTCGTGCCACGATGAGCCTGGTCTGCAATCGCCGCACTGATCGCATGGTTCGCGTGTCCCAAGATCATCGCTCCCCAAGAGCACACGTAGTCCAGCAGCTCATTACCGTCCGCGTCGTAAAGGTGTGCCCCGCTGCCGCGTTCAATGATCAACGGCTCGCCGCCCACTGAGCCGAAAGCCCTCACGGGGCTATTCACCCCGCCGACCAGCACTTTTTCCGCGCGGTCAAAAATCTCGCGCGAACGCTTGCGCTCGCGTTTCAGCCGGGGCTCCGTTGCGCTCATGCTTTTCTCGTTCGAGGAATCACGGCTTCAGCCACCGTGCGGCATCTTTGGCGTGGTACGTCAGAATAATGTCAGCGCCGGCGCGCTGAATGCCCGTCAGAATTTCCAGGACGACGCGCTTCTCATCCAACCATCCGTTTTGCGCCGCAGCCTTCACCATCGCATATTCGCCGCTAACATTATAAGCGCCGACAGGAACTTCAAACGCATCGCGCACGCGGCGAATAATATCCAGGTAAGGCATCGCCGGCTTGACCAGGACCATGTCCGCACCTTCTTCCAGATCCAACTCCACTTCCTTCAAAGCCTCACGGGCATTCGCGGGATCCATCTGGTAACTGCGGCGGTCACCAAACTGTGGAGTGGACTGGGCTGCTTCCCGGAAAGGCCCATAGAATCCAGAAGAATACTTCGCAGCGTAAGAGAGAATCGCAATGTTTTCGAATTTGTGTTCGTCCAGCACTTCGCGGATCGCCCCGACGCGCCCATCCATCATGTCGGAAGGCGCGACAATGTCCGCACCGGCGCGCGCGTGAGAAAGCGCCTGCTGCGCCAAAACGGAAAGGGTAGCGTCGTTGGCCACTTCCCCATTTTCGATAACGCCGCAGTGTCCGTGGTCCGTGTACTCGCAGAGGCACACATCCGTAATGACGAGCAATTTCAGTTTTGCTTTTCGAATCGCCTCAATGGCTCGCTGCACCACACCCTGCGCGCTAATCGAACTCGCCCCGCGCGGATCTTTCGATTCCGGCAACCCGAACAGGATGATCCCCGGAATCCCCAGGGATTCCACTTCGCGCGCCTCTTCAACAATTTGGTCCACCGACTGCTGGTGAATCCCGGGCATGGAGCTAACTTCCTGCCGCACATTCGTTCCCGGGCACACAAACATTGGATAAATAAGCCCTGCTGCTGTCAGGCGCGTCTCTCGAACGAGGTCGCGCAGCGCCTCGCTGCGCCGTAAGCGCCGCGGACGATGTGTGGGGAAACTCATCCTCGTTTCACTCCTGCTGCTGACTGCCTGGTCGTGCTCGCAAAATGTTGTTCTAATACTTGAATAACTGACGCCACTGTCGTGTCCGCCGCCACAACCATGCGTTCGACGCCTGCTTCGCGCAAAGCGCTGGCCGTCACCGGTCCCACCGCGATAATCACCACGCGATCGTGCAATTGTCGCAATTGCTCGCCGGAAGCTAATTCGGCGTAATGTTGGACAGCCGAAGGACTGAAGAAAAGAATCGCATCCGCCTCCCCCGCGGAAATTCGGCCCAAATTCAGTTTGTCAACGTCACTCGGCTGCAACGTCCGGTAGGCAACCACTTCTGTAAGGAGCGCTCCGTGAGCCTTCAGTGCGGCCGGCAAATCCGGATTTGCACGATCGCTCCTCGGGAGGAGCACCGTCCGCCCATGCAGCCGTTCTCCAAGCTCCTGCGTCAAGGCAACTCCATTGTGAATGTTTGACACGTACTCCACCGGCAGTCCCGCCTGGCGCACCGCTTCAGCACTGGCGGGACCAACTGTCGCGATCTGCAACTTGCTCCCGCGTCGCTCTAGAGCCGCATCGAGCTGTTTGCTGCGTCCCACAACCGCCCTCACAGCTTGCCCGCTTGTAAAAATCACCCAATCAAAATGCTCGACCTGCCTAATCGCTTTATCGAGCGGCGCGAAATCCTCCGGTTCGGCGAAGGCAACCAGCGGAAGCAATGACGGAATCGCCCCGTGTGCCGAAAGCTGCACAGCAAGGGCTTCACTTTGTGCCGCGGCACGCGTGATGACGATCCGCTTGCCTTTCAGCGCTGATATTAGAGTTTCAGCCACGCTGCCTGCTTACTTCTTCCAGGATGGACTGTGCCCCCGCTTCGGCCAGCAGCCGCGCCATATATTCGCCCAGTTGCGCGGCCTGATCCGGCGGAGCAGTCGTTCGCTGCTTCACGTACTGCACGCCATCAACGGAGCAAACGCACGCCTCCAGCAACAGTTCGCCGCGCTCGATGCGCGCCCACGCTCCCAACGGCACCTGGCACCCACCTTGCAACGCGGACAGCAGCGCGCGCTCCGCAATGATCGCAGTCCGCGACTCCGCGTCATCCAGATGAGCCAAAATGTCCCCAGCCTCGGCATCTTTCAACCTGCATTCCACGGCGATCGCACCCTGTCCCACTGCCGGCAAGCAAATCTCCGGGGAAAGTATCTCCGAAATGCGCTGGCTCAGGCCGAGACGGTCCAGTCCCGCCTTGGACAAAACGATAGCCTCGTATTCCCCGCTTTCGACTTTTCGCAATCTCGTATCCACGTTTCCACGCAGATCACGAATATCAAGGTCCGGCCGCAGGTGCAACAGCTGCGCTTGCCGCCGCAAGCTGCCCGTTCCGACGCGCGCCCCTTTCCGCAGATTCGCCAGCGTCGATCCCACCAGGCAATCCCTCACGTCATCGCGCCGGCAAACCGCGGGAAACATCAGCCGCGAAGGAACGTCCGTCGGAACGTCTTTTACGCTGTGCACGGCAAGATCGATCGTTTCCTCCAGCAGAGCCTCTTCCAGCTCCTTGATAAAAACCCCTTTCCCGCCGATTTGCGTCAGCGGAATATGCTGCAGTTTGTCGCCTGCGGTCTTGATGATGACAATCTCAGCTTCCACGCCCGCCGCCGCAAACAGCCGTTTGCGAATAAATTCCGCCTGCCATTTGGCAAGCATGCTGCCACGCGTGCCGATGCGCAGAATTCTCACGGCTTCTCCCGGTTCGAAAGAAACAGGTCGCGCAAGGCTTCGACATTCTGAATCTTCCGACGCAGCTCTTTCTCGCCGCGCAGCCGCTGTGCCGGCTCCAGGAGCAGCTTTTCCAGCAATTCGTCCATAAGGACTTCCATGCGCGCTTGGTCCGCCTCGTTCAAGTGCTTCATGGACTCCATGCGCGCCCGGATGAATCCCGATCTTTCTTCGCGCAGCTTTGCGCGCAGTTCATCAACCAGGCTTACCAGCTCGACGCTCGCCTGCCACGAGAGAAATTTTCCGACGTGCTCGTCCACAATATTCTCCGCCCGCGGAATTTCGTTTTCGCGCGCCTGCCGGTTTTGCTGGACGATGTCGCTGAGGTCATCCATGTTGTACACATAAACGTTGTAAAGCTTCGCGACTCCGGCATCGATATTTCGCGGCATTCCCAGATCCATCAGAAAGAGTGCGCGATTCTCCCGCGCCGACATTGCCCGTTCGACCATTTCGCGGCGCAGAACGGGCTCTTCCGCCGCCACCGACGACACAACCACGTCCGGTGTTTGCAGCGCGGCATCCCATTCCCCCCAGCCGACGACTTTCCCACTGAACTGCCGTGCAAGTTCGCCCGCGCGCTCCCGCGACCGATTCATCACCAGCAGGTTCGCGATGCCGCGATCATGGAGCTGCGAAACTACTTGCTCGCTGATCGCGCCGGCTCCGAGGACCAGCGCGGTGCGTTCCTGCAGCTTGCCGAAAATACGCTCTGCCAGCTTCACTCCCGCGGATGCGACCGACATCGGCCGCGTTCCCAAATCTGTTTCCGAGCGCACACGCTTCCCCACTTCCAGCGCGCCCTGAAAGAGCCGGTTCAACACGGGCCCCGTCGCGCCAAGCTCGTGTGCGAAACGGTACGCTTCCCTTACCTGGCCCAAAATCTCAGCTTCGCCCAGCAGCATGGAATCCAGGCCTGCCGAGACGCGGAACAGATGCCGCACCGCTTCCCGATCGTAATGGTGATAAAGCGATACGCCGAGGACATCCGGGCGCACTTCATGGAACTCACTTAAGAAGGAGGACAGCCCAGGTGCGCACTCGTGAGAAGATTCCGGCGGAACGCCATAAACTTCGCTGCGGTTGCAGGTCGAGAGCACCAGGGTCTCTTCCAGAATCCCGCGCGACCGCAGCTCATTCGCCGCTCGCCGCGCCTGCTCCGCGGTAAAAGACACCCTCTCCCGCACCTCCACAGGTGCCGTCCGGTGGTTCAAACCGACGAGAACGATTTCCATGCGGCGGTGCTATCGCTCCTAAAAGTAGCGGTGACTATGCGACAAGTACAAATTCACGACCGTGAAACTCAAAACGACTACGGCAAAATTGAAAACGCACAGCTTCGAAGCCCGCGAGCCTCGCCAAGCCGCCGTACGCGCCAATCCGAAATAAAGGACGTAAAGCAGCAGCACCAACAGAGTGACGATATATTTCGGATCGTAGAACCAGTATTGGCCCGTGAGCCGGTCCACCGAGACGAAACCTAAAGCTGTCCCGATCGTAATCGCTACCAATCCCACCAGCACGCTCGACCGGCTCATCCGCTCCAGTAACTCGAGCGGCGGCAACCTCCAAACCATATTCCCCAGTTCGTGGCGGCGCAGCAGACGCTCCTCACCCAAAAAAATAATGCTGAGTACAAACGAGAGAGCAAACGCGGCATAGGCAAGAATGCTCAACGTGACATGAAACGCAAAAACCGCGCCATGCAAGGCTGGGGGCGGAAGGCGATCCGCCGGAGCAAGGTGCGCCGCTAGAAAAAAGACCAGGATAAAGGGCAGTACGAAAGCACCCACAGACCGCTGCCGGTGATACAGTTCGAGCCCTAGATAAGTCACCGCCAAGAGCCACCCGAAGAGAGACATCGAGCCGTAGAGATCGTGGTACGGAACCGTATGTAAGCCGCGCGATCTCTCCAATAGCGCAAAATAATGAGCCACCAAGCCCAGCCCGAGCAGCAGCGTCCCCAGTCTGCCCGTCAATTCCCTGCCCGTGCTCAAAAAGCGAATATACAGGCAGAGACTCAGCAGGTACGCGAGAACCGTCAATAATAGCGCCAGGTGATTCATCGTTTCTTAGCGCGAGGCATAATCCTGCCCTTTCGTAGCAACAAAAATCATAGTGAACCTGTTCCGAGTATAGCCCACACTTGCTGGTACACGCACAGTCCCGTGCCCAGGCGCTGTATCAGCAAGGCGGGGCGGGATTTGCTATTGTTATTATCTCGGGCGGGACATGAGCGAACCGAAGGTCTCCATAAATCGAAAAGAGTTGTTTCTTAGCGCCTGCCGTGGCGAACGGACCTCCCGTCTGCCGGTGTGGATGATGCGCCAGGCCGGGCGCTACCTGCCTGAGTATCGCGAAATCCGTTCGAACCACGCCTTCCTTGAGGTCTGCAAGACGCCGGACCTGGCGGTGGAAGTCTCCCTTCAACCCTTTCGCCGTCTCGGCGTGGATGCTGTAATCGTGTTCTCGGATATCCTTATCCCCGCAGAGGCCATGGGCCTGCAGCTCGAGCTTGGCGATGCCGGTCCCAATTTGCCGAATCCCGTGCGCTCCAAAGCCGACGTGGACAGGCTGAAAAATTTCGATCCCGAGACCGAAACCGGTTTCCTCCCCGAAGCTATCCGCCGCATCGTGAAATCCGTCGGACCAGACGTCCCCGTGCTGGGTTTTGCAGCTGCGCCGTGGACGCTGGCGTGCTACATGGTGGAAGGCAAGACTAAAGACGGCTTCCCAAATGTCAAAAGCTTTCTCTACCACGAACCAAAGACTTTTCGTGAGCTGTTGCACCGCATTGCGGAAGCAACGATTCCATATCTCAAGGCGCAGATCGCCGCCGGTGCCGCCGCTGTCCAATTATTTGATACCTGGTGCGGGGAACTCGATCTCGATGACTACAACCGCTTTGCGCTTCCGGCCGTTCAAGAAGTGATTTCAGGCCTTGGCAATCGCGTGCCTGTCATTTACTACACGAAAGCTTCACATCATCTCCTGCACGCCGTGGCGCACTCCGGCGCTAACGTCTTGAGCGTAGATTGGCGCGTGGATCTGGCAGAAGTTCGAAAATCGTTGGGCCCAAGAATCGCTCTGCAAGGAAACGTAGATCCAGCCGTCCTTCTCGGCCCCCACGACAAAATTCGAGCAGTGACGCAGGATACCGCGGGAGCTCTCGGCGGCCAAGGGCACATTCTCAATCTGGGACATGGGATTCTGCAGAATACGCCTGTCGAAAACGCTAAACTCTTCATTGATACTGGCCAGCAAGCTCTGTATGAAGATGCCAGGACGGCAGCGCAGGAGCGGTAGAATAAATTTGCCATGACACCAACGCCTCCAAGCCTGCAGCGAATGCGCGAAGAGCTCAGCGTCGGCGAAGAATTCCTCGCTAAGTACAATCGTCCCGGTCCGCGCTACACAAGCTATCCGACGGCGCCTGTCTGGAACGATGCCTTCGGCCCCGATGACCTCGAAAAAGTGCATGCAGACGCCGATCGCGCCAAAACGCCTGTCTCCCTATACATGCACATCCCGTTCTGCGAAAGCCTCTGCCTGTTCTGCGCCTGCAACGTCATCATCGAGAAGGACAAAAACGTTGCGCCGCCCTATCTGGGAATCCTGAAGCGCGAAACGGAACGCATCAGTCGTAGTGTTTCCAAAGATCGCTCCGTCGTTCAGTTTCATTGGGGTGGCGGCACGCCGACGTATTTGACGCCTCATCAGATTGAAGACCTCTTCGGCTTCACCCGCGAACAATTTCATTTTGCCCCCGACGCCGAGATCGGGATCGAAATCGATCCGCGTGTCACCTCCCGCGAACATCTTGAAACCCTTCGAAAGCTCGGCTTCAACCGCCTCAGCATGGGCATTCAGGATTTTCACGCCGATGTGCAGAAGGCCATTCATCGAATCCAGCCGTTTGAAATGACGCGCGACCTGCTCTTCGCCGCTCGCAAGCTGGGGTTCGACAGCATCAACGTCGACCTAATCTATGGCCTGCCTTACCAGACGCCAGACCGCTTCGCGCACACTGTGGACCAGATCCTCGAGCTCACTCCCGATCGCGTCGCCCTGTTCAGCTATGCGCACGTGCCCTGGCTGAAGAAGCAACAGGGCTCCTTCGCCGCGCACCTTCCCGAAGGCATGGAGAAATTCGAGATTTTTCGCACTGGCTTGGTCAAATTCCTCGAAGCCGGCTACCTGTACATCGGGATGGACCACTTCGCCAGGCCCGGCGACGAGCTCGCCGTCTCACAGCAGAACCGCACGCTGCACCGCAATTTTCAGGGCTATACAACCAAAGCCGGCGCCGATCTATACGGCATGGGCATCACCGCCATCAGCGGCTTCCAGGGCGCTTATGCGCAGAATCATCGCGACATTCCTTCCTGGCAGAAGGCCGTTAACGAGCGTGGCATCGCCACCATGCGCGGCTATCACCTTTCGAACGAGGACCGCTTGCGCCGCGCCGTCATCAACCGCCTGCTTTGTCATACCGTCGTCATTAAGGAAGAAATCTCCCGCGAATTCGGTATCGACTTCGACGAGTATTTCGCCGAAGAACTCCGCCGCCTGGAACCTTTCCGTCAGGACGATCTCGTGCTCCTCGATCGCGGCGAAATCCGCGCCACCTGGCTGGGCCGCATTTTCATCCGCAACCTGGCCATGATTTTCGATCCCTATCTCGAAAAACAGCAGTTAATCAGCAGTAAGCCGCTCTTTTCCAAGACTCTCTGATCGCGCGAGGATGCTCACACGCCTGTGACCCGTCACGTCCCAGCACTGGTGATCGGCGGGGGAATCTCCGGGCTAGTCTGCGCTTATACCCTCCGCAAAGCCGGCATTGACGCGGAACTCATAGAAGCCTCTGTCCGTCCAGGCGGCGTCATTCAATCCTTCACCCGCGACGGTTTCCTCCTCGAGCTCGGCCCGCAAAGTTTCAGCGGCACTGCGGCACTTCGCCAGCTCTGCGACGAACTCGGCATTTCAGATCAAGTAGTACAGGCTCCTTCTCGCGCCCCGCGCTACGTCCTGGTTGCTGGCCGCCTTCAACCTGTGCCGTTGACTCCACCCGCCTTCTTTACGAGCGGACTAATCGGCGGCGCCACCAAATTGGCCCTGCTGCGCGATATTTTCGGCAAGACCATGCCGCCAGAGCCGGACGAATCCGTCGCTGACTTCGTCCGAAGAAAATTTTCCGTGCAACTCCTCGACCGCCTGGTCGGTCCCTTCGTTTCCGGCGTTTACGCTGGCGACCCCGAGCGTCTCAGCGTTCGCAGTGCGTTCCCTCAGCTTTACGAGGCCGAAAAAACGTCCGGCAGCATCGTCCGCGGGATGTTGCGACTCGCCAAATCCAGGAAAGGTCCTCGCGAGAACCCGACGCTCCAAACGTTTCGCGACGGCAACGAGACTTTTGTCACCGCCCTATCGAGAAAAATCGGCTCGGCAATGCGTACGAAAGTGCGCGTCATTGGCATTTCACGGCGAGAGAATGGTGTGTTCGATGTGCGTTTGGATGGCGAGGGGGATTCGGACCCTCTCTCCACGGGAGCTCTAATCTTTGCCACCCCTACCGATGTCACGGGAAATCTACTTGGCCAACTGCATGCCGCGTTCGAACCGCCCTTGGCCACAGTGGAATACGCATCCGTCGCCGTCGTCTCGCTAGGCTATCGCAAGAGCGACCTTGGACATGCTCTAGACGGATTTGGCTTCCTCGTACCGCGATCGGCGGGACTCCGCGTTCTTGGCACCGTCTGGAACTCTTCCCTTTTCTCGGGCCGCGCCCCGCAAGGACACGCGCTGCTCACCAGTTTTGTGGGCGGCACAACCGATCCGGGCGCCGCAATGCTCAAACCCGAGGAACTCGCAACCCTTGTCCATCGCGAAACCGCTCCGCTGCTTTCCATCAAAAGCGAGCCTATATTTTCGAACGTCAAAATTTGGCTACGCGCTCTTCCGCAGTACAATCTGGGCCACGCTGACCGGTTAGCTGCAGTCTCCAGACTTCTGCAGAATTTCCCTGGCATCTGGTTGGCCGGCAACTACTTGCGCGGGCCCTCCGTTGGCTCCTGCGTCGAACGAGCGGTCACAGTAGCCGAGGAAGTGCGCCAAGGGCTTAACTCATGAGAGGCCTCGGCGCTCATCCAGTCCTGGACCTCTGCCGTATATTGTTACAGGAGGCGAAGAACCTTAGCCCCTTGTTCCTCGCGGCTTTCATACCCACGACGAACCCCGAAGTATCGCTCGACGCGACGCTCGTGAGCCGGCTTCTTCAAAAGGATGTGAGCGCCTTCGAACAGCTTTATGACCGCCATTGCCGCGCCATCTACGGACTCGTTTTGCGCATTCTGCAGCAAGCAGGAACCGCCGAAGAAGTCGTACAGGAGGTCTTCCTGCAACTCTGGCGGAACGCCGCGCAATATGACGCTTCGCGCGGCCCGTTTGTCCCCTGGCTCTTCACTCTCGCACGCAATCGCGCGCTGGACACGCTCCGCCTGAAAAGTGAGCGCCAGCGCCGCCATGAGGACCAGGTGGACGAGCTCCCCCCGGTCGCCGCTGCGCCGGAATATGAGAAGGTACTCGACGAAAAACGTCGCGCCCAAAAAGTTCGGGCCTTGATGAGTTCTCTCAATCCGCAGCAGAAGAGAGCCATCGAGCTGGCATACTTTGAAGGGCTGAGCCACTCTGAAATTGCCGCTGCTCTCAAGGAACCACTTGGGACGGTAAAAAGTTGGATCCGCAAAGGTTTGCTACGCTTGAAGGAAGAATTGCAGGTTGCATCGTGAAAAACTGCGACCAATTCCGCGACATGTTTGAAGCCTACACGCTGGGTGCGCTCGACGCCCCGGAACGCGCCGCCCTCGAAGCTCATCTTGCCATCAGCTGCCCGGACTGCGCAAAGTCCATCGAAGAAGCCCGCTGGCTTGTCAGCCAGCTCCACTACCTCGCGCCCGAGGCTACTCCATCAGACATGCTCAAGGGCCGCCTCATGCAATCCGTCCGCGAGGAAACGCGGTCCGCCCCACGCTTCGTGCCGCCGAAGAGTAACATTCCCTTCTGGATGTGGGCGGGCGTTGCCGCTCTCTTCCTCGCCACGATCTATTCCGCTTGGAATGCCCAAAGATTGACGCGAGAGATCCAGCGTGCCGACCAGATCGCCGCGGCTATCCTCCAACACCGTCACGAACTCGAAACTCAACTGGAAGATGCCAAGCGTGAAGCCGCCATCCTCGTTGATCCCGCGTCCGTCAAAATCGCGCTCGCTTCCCCGGCCCCTCAGGCTCCCCCGCTCGAAGCTATCTGGCATTCGAAACTTGGCATCGTGGTATCTGGGCAAAAAGTTCCCGCGCCCGCTGGAGATCGCGTTCTGCAATTGTGGCTCATACCGAAAACGCCCGGCCGCAAACCGATTCCGTCTCTCACCCTGCGCCCCGACGCCGACGGGAAATTCGTCCTCCTCGTTTCGAATCCCCCTGAGCTCATGGCCGCAACTAAGGCCCTGGCGATCACCGAAGAACCGCCCGGTGGCAGCCCCGCGCCGACTACCCCACCCCTCTGGGTCGGCGGCGTCAGCTAATATTTTATTTGCCGCTGTGCGAATCCGTGCCGTACCTCAGCGCCAATCTTGTCTTGCGCCGCTTGGCTGCCTCACGAAAGCGGTGCTTCTCTCCCGCCGTCTTCAGAATCAACGGCGGAACGAGTTTCGGCTTCCGCGTATGCTCGTCAATCGCCACAAACGTTACGTATGCCGTAGTCGTATGCTTCCGTTCCCCGGTCATCGCATTCTCCGAAAAGACTTCCACGCCCACTTCCATCGACGTGTGAAAGACGCGATTGACCTGCGATTTCAAATTCACAATCTCACCCTGATTCACTGGATTCCGGAAATCGATGTAATCCACCGAAGCCGTCACCACATAACAATTCGAATGCCGGTGGGCCGCCAACGCACCCGCCATGTCCACAAGGTGCATGACCTGCCCGCCAAGCAATTTCCCCAGCGGATTCGTCTGTGCCGGCAAAACAATTTCCGTCATCTCAGAACGCGAAGCGCTCACCGGCTTCCCCGGCATCTCCGCCTTCGTCCCTACCCTGCTTCCGTTTTTCCTCTTCATTCGCACCCCGAGCTTCATCGCGATTTTGGACCCGCCCGCGCTACCCGTATAATACGAGACGCCTATGACGGAACAAAAGAAAACCCGCCGCCAGATGCTCGAAGAGTTCGTGTCCAAGAAGCCCGACGACGCATTCTCCCGCTACGGCCTCGCCATGGAATGCATGAACAGCGGCGATCCCGCCGCAGCCGACACACATTTTCGCGCACTTCTGGCCAGCACCCCCGAATACATCCCCGCCTATCTCATGTACGGCCAGTTGCTCGTCCGCGAGTCCCGATCTTCTGAAGCGAAACAGGTTCTCTCCAACGGCATTGCCGCCGCCGCGAAAAAAGGCGACCAGCACGCCAGCTCCGAGATGGAAGCCCTGCTCAACGAGCTCTCCTGACCACACCTTGGCGCCTAAACTTTGCGGCTGTTAATCGTCGATTGTCGGCAGAGTCTTCAAAATTTCGCGGGCTATCGGCCGGTTTACGGCCACATCGTCCTTGCGAATTTTTCCGTCGCGGAACACCAGTACGCGCTTGGCGAATTGCGCGATGTCAAGCTCGTGCGTAACCAGCACGATCGTTAATCCCTTGTCGTTTAAGTTCTGCAGGATTTCCATGATCTCGACAGACGTGCGGCTATCGAGATTCCCCGTGGGTTCGTCGGCCAGCAGGATGGAAGGACGGTTTACCAGCGCCCGCGCCACTGCGACTCGCTGCTGTTGCCCGCCAGACATTTGCGACGGAAAGTGGTGGGCCCGGTCGGCGAGACCCACCATCGCCAGCGCTTCCGCTGCGCGTTTCTGGCGCTCAACCTTATCAATTTTTGCGTACAACGTAGGGAGTTCCGTGTTTTCAAGCGCCGTAGTGCGCGCCAGCAAATTAAAACCCTGGAAAACAAATCCAATTTTCTGATTGCGGATAAACGCCAGCGCCCTTTTGTCGTGCTGGGAAACGTCCATACCTTCGAGCAGATACCGCCCGGAACTCGGCCGGTCCAGGCACCCCAGCATATTCATGAACGTTGATTTGCCGCTTCCACTTGCACCCATGATGGCCACGAACTCGCCACGCCCGACTGCAACACTGACGCCCCGCAGCGCGTGCACTCGCGTCTCGCCAAGATCGTAATATTTATGAACCTCTTCCACCCGTATGACTGCACTCGCCGCAGGCGCGACTATCGTCTCTTCGACTTGGTTGGCAGGTAACATGGATTCTGCGGGATCGCCGCAAAAATATTGCTTCTCAGCGCCTTAATGTGCCCGGAGCCTGCGATTTTGCCATCACGGAACGAATAATCAGTTCGTCCCCTTCCTTCAATTCCCCTCTGAGGACTGCCGTCACTTGCGTGTACGCGTGGTCTGTTATTCCCAACGAAATCTTCACCGGTTCCATCGAGTTATCCGTGCGCAGCTTCCACACCACCGCATTCTCCGCACGCGGCGCCCGCGGCAGGTTTTGATTCTCTCCCCCGGCCTGCGAGCCACGTCCTGCGGCCGCTGGATCATCACCCACCTGTTGTTTCTCCCCTCCGTCGAGCCCATATTGCTTATAAATCGCCAGAATCTCCTCGGGCCCCATCGGCGGCTTGTACCGAAGCGCTGTGTTTGGCACTTTCAAGACGTTTTGCACGGTATCCACAGGAATGGTCACGTACGCCGTCATTCCAGGGAATAGCTTCAACTCCGGATTCGCGAACTCGATAATCGTGTCGTAGGTGACCACGCTCTGTACCGTCGTCGGGTTCATCCGCACTTGGCTCACAACCCCGTGAAACGTATCCTTCGGAAAGGCATCCACTTTAAACGTCACAGGCTTCCCCGGCCTGATATTTCCTACGTCAGACTCATCCGTCTTGGTGTACACCAGCATCTTTGTCAGGTCTTGCGCGATGGTAAAAATTGTCGGCGCCTGCAAGGACGCGGCTACCGTCTGTCCCACATCCACATTGCGCGCCACTACCGTGCCATCGATTGGAGATCGAATTACGGTGTAGTTGAGGTTTGTCTGCGCAACCGTCAGCGCCGCAGCCTTCTGGCTGACTTGCGCTTCCGCCTGTGTAACATTCGCGACCGCCGCACCCATAGCCGCATTCGCTGAATCATAGTTTGCTTTAGCGAGATCCAGTTGCTGCTGACTCATGATCTTCTCTGTCGTGAGCTGCGCCGCGCGATCGAAGTCGGCTTTCGTCTGCTGCGAAGCGGCATTCGCCTTTTCCAGGTTTGCTTTTGCGGCGATCAGGTTGGCTTTGGCATTGTCCACGTCAGCGGCGGCCTGCAGCAGAGCGCCCTGGAAAAGTGCAGGATCAATTAGCGCGACGATGTCGCCCTTGTGAACGCGAGAATTGAAATCTACATTCAGCTTCGCGATCGAGCCGGAAACCTGCGATCCAACCTGGACCGTGATCACCGCATTGATCGTCCCCGTCGCGTCCACTACATCGTGAACATCACCGCGCTCCACCTTCGCCGTGAAGTGTTGCGCCTGCGCACTGCGATTTAGCCCGAAGGCCGCGAATATCAGAGCCAGCACCACAACGCCAGTAAGGACGAGCCACTTACTCTTCGATTTCATGTCCTGTCCAGACCGTCAATTTCCGCGCGTTCATTCATAGCGCAGTGCTTCGATGGGATCGAGCAGTGACGCCTTTCGCGCCGGGTAATATCCAAAGAACACGCCCACCGCCACCGAGAAAATGGCAGCGATCACTACCGATTCCAGCGACATCTGTATCGGCCAATGCAACGTCTGCCCGACAAGATAAGAGCCAATCACGCCAAAGAGTACGCCCGCCGCCCCTCCTACCAGGCTGAGCATGATCGACTCGCCAAGGAACTGCAGTTGGATCGCCTGCTCCGTCGCGCCAACGGCCACCCGCACACCAATCTCGCGCGTCCGCTCGGTCACGGAAACCAGCATTACATTCATAATCCCAATCCCTCCTACAAGCAGGGAGATCGAAGCGATGGCTATCAACAGAATCGTCAATGTCCGGCTGGCGTCCAGTTGCGCCTGAATAATGTCCTCCGGATTCCGAATGTTAAAGTCATCCTCTTCTTCCGGCCGCAGATGATGGCGATCCCGGAGCACGGCCGTCGCCTCCTGGCCGGCCACTTTGACAGCATCCGCCGAAACCGCCGAACACAGAATGTCGTCGAGCCAGGTGATCCCCTTGAGCTTCTTCTGCGCCGTCGTGTAAGGGATGATGATCGTATCGTCCTGGTCCTGCCCGGAGAGGGATTGCCCCTTGGGATGAAGTGTAGCCACGACTTTGCAAGGAAGGTTGGTGACCCGCATCACTTTCCCGATTGGATCTTCCACACCAAAAAGCTGGTCACGCACGGTCCGCCCGATGACACAGACGTCAGCCGCTCGATCCACATCGTCCTGCGAGAACACCGCCCCCTGGTCGATAAACCAGCGCTTGATCTCGAAGTATTCCGGCGAAACGCCCCGGTAGGAAGTGTGCCAGTTCTGGTTGCCATAAATGACCTGAACCGGGTCATCCACATTGGGCGACACGCTCTTGATCAGGGAAATCTGATTCTTGATGGCCATGGCATCAGCCACTGTCAACGTCGTGGTGTCATGTGTCCCCGTCCGCACACCATTCAGCGCCCTCCCTCCGGCTTCGATCCATACAAAATTATCCCCAAGATTGTTGAGTTGCTGCTCCACTCGGGCCTGCCCCGCCTTTCCGATGGCCACAACACAGATAACCGCCGCTATCCCGATGGTGATACCAAGGACCGTCAGGATGCTGCGCATTTTGTTCCTCAGCAGCGCCACGAGGGCGGATTGAAATAGTGCCGCGTAATTCACGAATGCCTCTCAGGACGCGAGTTTTTCCTCGGGCTCAAATTCTTCATTCCTCGATGCCGTGACTTCTGTAGCGACAGCCTCTGGCTGATCAAGGCCGGGCCCCGTCGCAGACTGCCCCTGATTGTCGCTATTACATGATAAATGGAAGATAAATTTCCGAAACGTCACCAGCTGCATCTTCCCATGAAGCAGGTTTCATCACCAGCCGTCCTGCTCTCTGCTATGATTTGATCTGGGACCATGCGGCCTGAACGTATTTCGCTTTTCCCCCTAAACGTCGTTCTTCTTCCCGGCGCGGAACTCCCTCTGCATATTTTCGAGCCGCGTTATCGCCATATGGTAAAAACCTGCATCAAGCAGAAAACTGAATTTGGGCTGCTCCTGTCTCTCCCCAACGGCCTGGTTCATGTGGGTTGCACCGCTGAAATTCTCGATATCGTGAACACTTATGGCGATGGCCGCATGGACATCCTCACTGTCGGACGCGCCCCGTTTCGTATTTTGGAGATTTTTGCGGAAAACCCGCTCGCCGAAGGCCACGTGGATTATCTCGAGGATCGCGAAGTTCCCTCCAATCCGCGCGTCCAACGCGAACTCGTTGAACTCTACGAGGCTTGCCACACGCTCATTTACGACGATTATCCCAAGAATCTCCAGGATTCTCCGCCCGACGAGCTTTCCTATCTCGTTGCGGGGACGCTGCCCATGGACCTCTTGTGGAAGCAACAAATCCTGGAACTTCGTTCCGAGCCCGACCGTCAGGAGCGTCTCGTCACGTACCTTCGCGGTTGGGCGCCGCATCTACAGAAGAAAGGAGCCATGCGCCAGCGCGCCGGGGGTAACGGACACGGTTTGAATTAGTTTGGTATTTTGCGGTCTCCGCGCGAGTCGGGGACTGCGGATTGGCACACAAATAATGGCAAGCATTTCAACGCAATCTTCCGGACATTCGAAGCCGCGTACTCTCGGCGAGCTGAAACGTATCCCTGATTTTGATCCCCGAGGTGCCTCGCGTTCCGTGAAGGACGAGCTTCGCCGTAATCTCCTGCGCGCCATCGAAAAGGGCGAGACCCTTTTCCCCGGCGTCCATGGCTACGAAGACACCGTCGTTCCCCAGATTGTCAACGCCCTGCTCTCGCGTCACAATTTCATCCTCCTCGGCCTCCGCGGCCAGGCCAAAAGCCGCATCCTGCGTGGTCTCATCAATCTTCTTGACACCGAAATGCCAGTCGTCGCCGGCTGCGAAATCAACGATGATCCCCTGAAGCCCATCTGCCGCGCCTGCCGCGAAAAAATCACCGCCGAAGGCGACGACACTCCCATTGCCTGGATGCCCCGAGAAAATCGCTTTGTCGAAAAGCTCGCTACGCCCGATGTGACCATGGCCGACATCATCGGTGACGTTGATCCCATTCGCGCCGCGCGGGGCGGTCGCGATCTCTCCGACGAACTCACCATCCACTATGGCCTCCTCCCTCGCGCCAATCGCGGCATTTTCGCCATCAACGAACTCCCCGATCTCGCGGGGAAAATTCAGGTCGGCCTCTTCAATATCATGCAGGAGGGTGACATCCAGATTAAAGGCTATCCCTTGCGCCTGCCCCTCGATGTCCTCCTCGTATTCACCGCCAATCCCGAGGACTACACCGCCCGCGGAAAGATCATCACACCACTGAAAGACCGCATCGGCGCCGAAATCCGCACGCATTATCCCGCCACCGTCGAAGAAGGCATGACCATTACCGCCCAGGAAGCCTGGGTCGGCCGCGATTCCGGAAGAAAAATCGACGTTCCGCAATATCTTCGCCAGGTTGTCGAAGAAATCGCCTTTCAGGCCCGCGAAGACAAACGCGTCGACCGGCGCTCGGGCGTCAGCCAGCGCTTGCCCATCACCACGCTCGAAAGTCTCGTCAGCAGTGCCGAACAACGCGCCACACGCACCGGAGAAAAATCCGTCGTCGCGCGCGTTGCCGACGTCTACGCCGCTCTCCCCGCAATCACCGGAAAAATGGAGCTCGAATACGAAGGCGAGTTGAAAGGCGCCGACACCATCGCCCGCGAACTCATTCGAACGGCCGTCGGCCGCGTTTTCAGCAAAACTTTTGCCGAAGCCAACTTCCAACCCGTCACCCAGTGGTTCGAATTAGGCGGCGAACTGAAGCTCCCGGAATTGGCTACGACCGGCGATCGCTTCCAACAGCTCTCGAAAATTCAAGGCCTCATGGACCACATCGGCAAACTCGGCGTGCACGATCGTAAAGACCCCGGCCCCGCCGCCGCGGCCGCTGAAATGATTCTTGAAGGCCTGTGGGCCCACCGCCGCATCGGCCGCAGCGAAGAACGTGGCTTCTATGCCGATAAACCTAAGCAACCCGAACCGCGCGACCCGCGTGAATCCCAAAATCGCGGCCCCCGCCGCCAATTCAACTAATGCATACCGCCGCGCATTCCGCCGTGCTGTTTGTAAGGGCGCAACACCGCTGCACCCGTGCTCCGAGCGCCGTTGTCATCCGGGCTGTCGGGACGAACCCATGAAATTTATCAAGTACGCTAAATACACCGGCGAACCCGCCGACGCCGTCGACCTTGAAGAACTCATCAAGCGCATGGGCGACTTCTTCCTGCAAAGCGGTTTCGAATCCCAATACTACGGCGTCTCCCAAATGGATCAGGAACGCTCCATGGACGCTCTCCGCGAAGCCATCCTCCGCGCCCTCCAGGAAGGTGACCTCCTCCCCGAAGACGCCATGTCCGACGAGCTCCGCAAAATGCTCCAGGAACCCAACGCCCTGAACAGCCAAGCTGTGAAAGACCTCCTCGAGAAGCTCATGGAACGCATGGCCAACGAGGGCTTCATCAATCCCCAGCAGCCCCCGCAAGTCACCCCGCCCCCACAAACCTCCGCGCGCGGCCAGCTAGGCAATCCCCAGGAGCGACAGCAAGAAGCCCGCTTCGAAATCACCGACAAGACCATCGATTTTCTAGGATTCAAAACTCTCCAGGACCTGCTCGGCTCCCTCGGCCGTAGCAGCTTTGGCCGCCACGACACTCGCGACCTCTCCACCGGCGTCGAATCCGGTGGCGCCTCTCGCCCCTACGAATTCGGCGACACCCTCAACATGGACATCAGTGCCACGCTCTTCAACGCCGTCCGCCGCGAAGGCGCCAAAGTTCCCATCGAGATGAACTACTCCGATCTCATGGTCCACCAGTGCGAATACCACAGCTCCTGCGCCACTGTCGTTCTTCTCGATTGCAGCCACAGCATGATTCTCTACGGTGAAGACCGCTTCACACCCGCCAAGCGCGTCGCCATGGCACTCTCGCACCTCATTCGAACGCAATATCCCGGCGACACTCTCAGCCTCGTCCTCTTCCACGACTCCGCCGAGGAAGTTCCCCTCAGCGAACTCGCCCGCGTCCAGGTTGGCCCCTACTACACCAACACCCGCGAGGGCCTCCGCATGGCCCAGCGCATCCTCCTCCGCCAGAAGAAAGACATGCGCCAGATCATCATGATCACCGACGGAAAGCCTTCCGCCCTCACCCTGGAAGACGGCCGCATCTACAAAAACGCCTTCGGCCTCGACCCCTTCGTCGTGGGTCAGACTCTTGAAGAAGTCAACAAGTGCAAACGCGCCGGCATCATGATCAACACGTTCATGCTCGCCAGCGACTATTCCCTCGTCCAATTCGTCCAGAAAATCACCGCCATGTGCCGCGGCAAGGCCTACTTCACCACTCCATACACGCTCGGCCAGTACCTCCTCATGGATTACATGCAGCGCAAAACCAAGCAAATCCACTAACCTTGGAGTGCGAGAGCTTCGCTCCCGCTTTTCCGCCGGCTGGGCTCGTAGGCCTTCATAGCTCTTGTAGAGACGCAGCAATGCAGCGCCCGTCAATCCGTTCGCCACTCCCCACCTTCTTCCCCACCCAATAAACCTGTTACCATTTCTCTCTCATGCCTCTCCAGCGTTGTGCTACATGCGGCAAGGAATTCGATAGCAACTTTTCCGCCTCTCCCGCTTCCCCCGAGTGCCCGGACTGCGCTCAACAACGCGCCCGTTCCATTCGCGCCGCCTACGTGCAGCAACCGCGCGCCACGCTCTCGGCAACTTCCTTCCCCGTCACCATCGGCCTGATCGCCGCCTGCGTCCTCATCTACGTCGTCATGGTCCTCAACGGAGTCTCCCCCACCCTGCCCACTCCTGACCAAGCCATCAACTTCGGCGCCGATTTCGGTCCGCTCACGCTCAACGGCCAGTGGTGGCGCCTCGTCACCAGCATGTTCGTCCATTTCGGCCTCATCCACCTCGCCCTCAACATGTGGGGTCTCTGGAATCTTGGCCGCATCTCCGAGCAACTTCTCGGACGCTTCTCCTATGTCCTCGCCTACTTCGCCAGTGGTGTCTTCGGTAGCATCGTTAGCGTCTATTGGCATCCGCAGGCCGCAGGGGCCGGCGCGTCCGGCGCGATCTTTGGGATCGCCGGCGTGATCGTTTCCTTCGTCTATTTGAAGAAAACCCCCGCGCATCTCAAAATCAACAGCGGAATCGTCGGCAGCCTTGGCATCATTATCGCTTACAACCTTGCCTTCGGCGCACTCCCCGGGATCAGCAACGCCGCCCACATCGGCGGCCTAGTCATGGGCCTCGCCGTCGGCGCACTCCTTCCGAACGCCTCTGCCCCCGAAACCGACCGCCGCAGCCGACTCTCCCTCGTCACCCTTCTCATCGCCATCGTCCTCTCCACTTCCGCCTACGCCGCCAAGCTCCTCCGCGCCGGCCCCGACGTCCGCGGACTCGCCTCGATCCAGCAACTCGTCAAGTCCGGCAAAACCGACGAGGCCCTCGCACAATTGGAGCAACTCACCGCGCGCGAGCCAGATCTCGCTCCCGCACAGGCATTGCTCGCCTCATTGTATTTTGGGAAAAGCCGCTATTCGGATGGTGTCGCGGCGTTGCAAAAGGCTTACGGCGCGGAGCCAACAAACCCTTCTTATCAACAACAACTCGGCGGCGCCTATCTCAACCTGGGCGAATACGATCAAGCCATAGCGTTTTTTCAAAAATTAATCGCGCAAAATCCAAATGATGCTCACACCTATCTCGGCCTGGGTCTTGCTTATATTGGAAAAAAACAATACGACCCGGCCATCGCCGCTTTCCGCCAGTCCGCTACTCTCGATCCCAAGTCAGCCACTCCGCAGCACGCCCTCGGCCAGGCCCAGCTCCAGGCCGGCCGCTTCGCCGCCGCCCAGCAAACCTATCGCCACCTGCTCGCCCAATTCCCCAACGACGCCCGCGCCAAGGCCTCGCTCGCCTACGCCACTCAACAGCTTCATTAGCTGCCGATGGAGCAGTTCCGCCCCTCTTCTTTCTTGTGGGGACGCAGCCTCCGGTTCACCCGGCCACCCTCACGAACGGCGTTCGCCAGCGCAACACGCAGCATCCGTCGTCTTCGCAGGCTGCACGTATTCCGCCGTCGCGTCCACTTTGTACCCCGCGTCATATTTGTCATGGTGCCGCACCCATGCCATCCCGTGCTTCAATCCCTCTTCATCACGCCCTTTAGGCGTGTGATCCAGCCAGTTGTATGCGCCCAGGAAAATGTCCAGTCCGCGTGCGTAGCTCGAATACGTATGGAAGATGTTCCCCGCCGCATCCTTGTAAAACACGCTCATCCCCGGCCGTTCCTCGCTCGGAAATTTCTGCATCGAGTAGTTGTAATACACTTCACCTTTCTCGAGCTCTTCCTTGGCCATCGACACCTGGTAGTCGTAATTGAAATCACTGCCATTCGAGGACACCCAGGGGAACCGCCACCCCATGCGCTTCTTGAACGACTCAATCTGCGCCAGCGGTGCCCGCGAAACCACTGCCAGCCTCACGTCGCGTGCCGCCAGGTGCACCACGCTACCATCCATGTGATCCGCTATGAACGAGCAGCTCGGACATCCTTCCTTCCAGTCCGGACCGAACATGAAGTGATACGCAATGAGCTGGCTTCGATCACCGAAAAGATCCGCCAGCGTCTCTTTGCCGCGCGGTCCTTCGAACACATAAGCCTTCTCTACTTTCTCCCACGGCAACTCCCGCCGCTGCCGGCTGAGCTCATCGCGCAGCCGCGTGAACTCCTTCTCCTTCTTCAACAGCTCCTTCCGCGCCGCAACCCATTCCGACGGCGACACCACTTTCGAATGCTCCATCACGCTCTTCGTCATGACCAATTCTCCTTCCTTGCTTTTCGATCCTGGCGCAACTACATCTGGCCCCAAACTCAACCCTAGCAGCCCGTTCAGTGAGTGCAGGAGTCCCCACGGTCGAGCCCAGGCACACTCCCGCACTCACCGGTTCTACCCGGAAGACCAAGGCTTCGCGCCTTGCTCTAGCTGCTCGCCGCCTGCGCTTTCGGCGCCTGCATCATCTGCCGCATCTGCGCCAGCATCTTTCGGATTGCTTCATTCGAACCGGGATTGCGCTTCTCGCGCCAGGCTTCCAGCCTCTTGACCTGCTCCTCAAGGTTGGCCAGAAACTTCGGGCTGCTGAACATCGTGCGCCATGCGCCGATCACCGGCTTTACCTGCTCCCAGACCATCCACTGCTCTCCGCTGTTTTCGAAGAAGAAGTCTTCGTCGATCAGCCCGCGGTTCACGATGCTCGCCACCATTTCCCAATACGAGAGCACCATGCGCATATACAAGTTTCCCTGGCTGCCGGGAGGACAGACTCGCATCAAGTCTTCCGGAGTATTCACTCCGTGAAAATTTGCTCCGAACCAGTCCCGCGCTTCTCTCAATCGGGGTTCACGCCGCTCCTCATACAGCCTCAGCAGCAAATTGACTTGCTCATTCGTTATTTCTCCCATGTTTCCTCCTTCAGTTTGGATTGTAGGATTCTTTTATTGGAACTACGCGAAAGGGTTTTCGTCCGCGCTGGGACCGTAGATCGACGGCACTGGTACATTCAATATGCGCAGATACACTGAGAGTTGGCCACGGTGGTGGTAGTTATGATTCATCAGGATCGAGCGGATGAATCCGATCCGCGGGATTGACATCACAACCTTCCCGTTTTTCGTCAAGCTCCACATGGACATCAGACGTGCATCATCCATTTTTTTCAGGGCCTCCTTTGCACTCTCGAGACTCTTGGAGAACGTGTCCAGTACCTCTTGCCGGCTCTTCGCCTCCGGCTGCGAAAAATTCGGGGCTTCCATACTGTCGGGCACCGCTGCCGCCGCGACGCTCCCCGGAACGGATGCAATGTGCAGGGCCAATTGGCCCAGAGAAAAGGCTTTCGGGTGCGGTTTCCAGGTGAGTTTGTCTTCTGGAATTCGATCCAGCACTCGCTTCGTCGTTTGTGCTTCCTGATCAATCTCCGTCAAGATGGAATCTACAAGTTTCATAGCTGTTCCTTTCTTCTCTCCCTCCGCGCGAAAATTGCCATTACGAGCGCGGTCAACCCGCCCGTGGACAGTACACTGGAGATCATCGCCGCCGCGCTCGCTACGCATGCTGGACACATAATGTCTCAGTGCGCCACCACGGACTGCGATCGCGCCGCTTCAGCACGCCTCCGGACGCCTTCATGAATGTACTTCCAACCACCTGTGACTCCTGCTCGGTGATTTTCCAAAATCAGCCCAAGAGCCGTGTGATGAAACATGATCAATGTTCCGCCATCTTTTTCGCTCAAGCGGTACTGCACATTCGACACTGCCGGATACGACATGAATAGCGGCCCTGTAATCTCGAGTAGCGTCGGCCGCTTGATGGCTTGCACCACACCCCAGAAGTGGCCGTTATTGTCGCCCAGGTCGCGGTACCACCGCCCGCCCGGCCACGCCTCCAGCTTCATCGGCATCGGCACGCTCTCGCGCGTCTCATTGTGCGGCCCCAGCTGCTCCAGCAACGCCACAAATGTCGCGTCCAGCGACGCTCGCACGTAAATTTCCTCCGTGATGCCCAGCGTCAAATCCTCAATTCTTGTTGCTGCCGTAATCATCTTTCCTCCTTGGAATAAAATTGGGTTCTGAATCGTTTGACGGATTGATTTTCCCTTCGGCGCGTTCCTTCACTCGGCTTAATTGATGACGCCAGTATCGAGCGAACGTTTCCGTCCACTCGTGCAACGGTCGGATCGCCTCTGCATTCGTCCTATACAGCATCCGCCTCCCGTCCCGCCGCACGTTGACCAGCCCCACCTCGAGCAGCACCCGTAAGTGCTTCGATACCGACGGCTGTTCCATCCCTAGCGAGTCCACGATCTCCCCTACCGGCCGTTCCTGCAGGGCGATGAGATTCAGAATCTCCCGCCGTCGCGGCTCCGCCACTGCATTAAACGCATCCGAAGTTGTGGCGGCTCGTGCCATGCGTCCTACATTACATACCCATATGGGAATATGTCAAGTCATTTCCCCCCCCCCCTCCTCCCACCGCAGGCTGCGCCAACTCCCCCACTTGATCCTTGACCGCGGCCGCAGTCCCGGTTAGCCTCGCACCCAATTCTCGGACCATTCATCCATTCTCCCAAGGAGGCCGCGCATGGTTTCTCTCACTGCTCTGATGCTCCCGATCCTTATCTCGGCTGTGATCGTCTTCGTGGCCAGCTCCATCCTCCACATGGTGCTGCCGTTTCACCGCAGCGACTACCGCCAGCTTCCGGAGGAGGACAAGCTTCTTGCTGCCTTGCGCTCGGCTGGGCTACAGCGAGGTCTCTATGTCTTCCCTTTCTGCACCCACAAGGACATGAAGTCGCCCGCCATCCAGGAAAAATACAAACAGGGGCCGGTCGGGTTGCTGACCGCGTTTCCCAGCGGCCCTCCGGCCATGCCGAAGTTCCTTGGTCTGTGGTTTGTCTATTGCCTCCTCATCGGCCTCTTTGCCGCGTACCTGACTGGCCGCACCGTCCCCTTCGGTGCCCATTATCCGGTCGTGTTTCGCGTCGCGGGCACTGCCGCGTTTATGGCTTACTCCCTGGGCCCCTTGGCCAACGGCATCTGGAAGGGCCTGCCTTGGAGCTTTGTGCTCAAGGAATCTTTTGATGGCCTGATTTACAGCTTGTTGGCCGCTGGAACTTTTGGCTGGCTCTGGCCTCGTTAGCTTATTCGCATTTCCTGGGAGTTACTTGAGCGCCGGTCGCAGAAGTTCAAGGAAGGGCTTGCCTGCGTTCTTCAGTTTCTCTTCCAACCGCGCCGTGCAATCGCAATCTCCACACGCCCACGGCTCGGTTCCATTCTGGTCGCGGCATTTGCGCCGGTCGTGCGCATCCTGCACCTTTACCAGCTCAAAATACTCTTCCCAATACGGCCGCTCTTCCTGCAGGGGAGTCGGGCAATAGCACACTTCCACCCAGCGCACCGTCTCATCCGCGCAAACTCTCGACTCATTCATGTTGCGCAGGTATTCGTCACCCGCAATCGACCCTTGGCCCAACGTCCCGCGCTCAATCGCGCGCGCCAGCGCCCGCTCGCAACCCGCCTTTACTCGCGCTCTCACCAGGTATCGCATACCGCTCTCCAATGCCGCCCCAGGAATGCGCGCAGCGATCCCGGAAGCGGCTCGCCCGTTCTTGTCTTCCAGGGCTCGCGTTTTAGCGCGCGAACAAAACCGTAGGTTCTCCATGGTACGTCGTTCGCAAGACTTCTTTGAATTCGCACTTCTCAGCTACTCGAATCGACCGCGTATGCTCAGGATGAATAATGCACACCATTCTCCCCAGCGATGGCCGCGCCGAACGAACATTCGCATCGCCCCACGCCATCGCCGCGCGCGCCGCCTCCGTCGCATAGCCCTTTCCATGCGCTCGCGTTGCAAGCACCCAGCCAATTTCTGGCACGCCTTTCAATGATGGCTCCATTTCTCTCTTCCAATCCGAAAATCCCATCTCTCCGACAAAGGCACCTGTAGCTTTCTCCTCTATCAACCAATAGCCGAATCCCAGCCACGCCCAGTGTCCCACGTACCGCAGCAACCTTGCCCAAACCTCTTCTTCGGACAGCGTCTTCCCGCCAATATAACGAGTGACGGCCGCATCACTCCACATCGCCACACTCTCCGCAAAATCCTCCTGCTTGTGACCCCGCAACCGCAGCCGCTCTGTTTCAATCACCGGCACTTCCCCGCTTCGCGCTGTCACCCCTCCGAACATATGGCTACTCCCGTCTTAGCCCGTCCGTGCCAGCCCTGATTCTCTCTCCGCGTTAACTCATCCTCCGTTTAGTGCCCCTGCAGGGACTGCGCAAGGCTTATCAAGTTCTGCGGACGCACCAGGATGATGCCTCGACGCGGGCTGTCAATGTCAGCTATCAGGAAAAACGAGATGGATAGCACCAGTGGGAGAGCCAGTAACCGGACCACTCCCCCTCCAGCGCGCCTCGCTGTATACCCCACCAGGATGTTGGCGCATACGGCAACCGCCGCCAGCAGCCCCCACGCCGCAAGTGGGATTCGGTTCCACCATGCCGCCTGCGTGTATCCCTGCGAGTTCAGCACATCGTTCATCCCAGAAAGGACTAGGGAATGAATGGGTGGCGGCACCTCCCCGGATGGAGCCCGGACCGCAGACCACAACTCGGCCTGCAGTTCAGCGGTATGCGCGTCGATCACTTGCAGAGTAGACTCATCGCGCGTTCTATAAAACAAAATGCGCTGATCGAGATAGCCGACTAGCAGCGCCCGCACTCGAGCCGCATCGGCCTTGGGTAGCAGGTCTGCCCGGACGTATTCCGTACCAATCGCGTTGGCTTCTGCCTCTTCATAGTTCTTGCGCTGATCGTATCGGCCGAGGGCCATCGAAAAGCTGAAACCGATAATAAGTCCGAGCAGTGTCAGCGTGGCGGCCACTATGAGATCGAGATCCTGGCGCACGTCTTCGTCCAACTCCGACTGCCTCTTCCGAAAGAAGCTCCCGAGCCGCACCGACAGCCACATCCCGAAGAAAGAGATGGCAAACACCAGGTACGGAGACTTCACTAGAGTAGTCATATTCTGTATTCTGTGCCTCGTGCCTGGCGTGCGCCGCTCATGTTAGGTTTCAGTAGCCGCGAAGTCAACGACGAGAGTATTCTTGGAACGCGCGGGACAAGCTATTGTAAGCCCTCATTCCGATCCTAGTTCCAGTACTTATGTATAATATTACTTTACATTGACTATTACCGTGTTATAATATAGTGTGCTTTTTACACCCCACTCTCGCCAAATCTTCCCTTTCCTCTCTGTATCTCCCTCCTTTCCCGTTTTGGAACCAGTCCCCTTTCTCTCTTTTCCTCTCTCTTCTCGCTCTTGGCACCAAGAGTGTTTCACAACTCCTTTCCATTCAATCCCTTCCACACTCTTTCTTAAAAATGCCGGGGTGTGGGGGCCATCTCCAAACATCTCAAACGCCACATGAAGACGATCAATCGCCCTGACCAGAACTCATGATTTTCAACACCCGCATCCACGATCAAAGCAGTAGGAGCGCCACCATCCCGATGGACCGGCCGCGGCTTCTCCGTTTTGATTTTCCACTTTCTATTTTCTTCTTTCTATTTTCCGTCATTCCCACGCCTTCCCCAGTTTTGCCGCTTCCCACTTCCCTGCGCTACACTCAACCCATGAGTATCTTGCGGCGGCTCTCACGCTGGATGGGAAGACAGGACCATATGACGCATCTCGCTGCCGGGAATATTGCTCCCGGATTCTCTCTCAACGCTCTCGACGGCAAGGTATACTCGCTCGGCGCCTTAATGGAACGCGGCCCCGTCGTTGCCGCCTTCTTCAAAATCTCCTGCCCCGTCTGCCAATTCACATTCCCGTTCCTCGAACGTCTCTACCAGCGTTACGGCGGCGACGGTGTATCCTTTCTTGGCGTCTCCCAGGATGACGTCAAATCCACATCCAGTTTCGTCAAGGAGTACGGCGTAACTTTCCCGATTCTGATCGACGACGCAGACGGCTACCTGGTCTCCAACGCCTATGGACTCACCAGCGTCCCAACTATCTTCCTGATCGAAACCGACGGCTCCATCAAAGTGAGCTGCATGGGATTTGATAAAAAGGATTTGGAGACCATCGCCGCCGAACTTGCAGAGCGAAAGAGAATCTCCCTGATTCCGCTCTTCCGCCCCGACGAAGTGATTCCCGCCAATAAACCAGGATGAGGCTCAAAAAACTAGGCCCGGTTCGGGCCTGCTGAGTCTTCGGTAGTCAGTTTTTTAGTTTCAAGTTTTTAGCTGAGAGTTTTGAGTTTCTGGTTGCTGGTGTCTGGTTTTTGGTTTTAAGAATGACACTTCGGATTTCGAGTTTTCGCTTTCGAGTTTCGGATGTCGAGTATTAGTTTTAGATTTTCCAGCTTCACTTTTCCAGTTTCACGTTTCACCTTCGGCATCCAGCAACTGTTTCTTGTGTTTCGCCGGTCGCTTTCGTTTATCGGGGATTACGCGCGTGCCCGCCGGCGTCAGCCCGGAATTCCGGGCCGCGCGGCGCGCCTCTTTGCCTTTGTCGATTTTCTTTTTTCGCCGCTTCATGGGGCTTGATTCTACGATGACCGGAGGACGTTAGTGAAACCGATTCCGGGAACCGACCTTTAGTGCTGCTGGAAGTAACTCGGCTGAGTTTTGAATCGGGAAAAGCGTTTTCGTTTGCCAGAAGGAGTTCAGCTAGAAGCTAAATTGCAATTGCAGGTCGATGCGCCGGTTCGCCGTCGATGAAGAATACGGCGGCCCCGCGAGCCCGTTGGATTCGCCAAACAGCGGCGAACTGAGGTTTCCAATCGGCGTCGCCACATTCACGTTGTTAAAAATATTTCGTGCATTAACGCTGAACGTCAAATTGTAGCGATTATTCGATGGATTCCCGCCAAACATCCCGCCCCCTCCTCCACCGCCGCCGCGGGCTCCTCCTCCACCGCCGCCAGGGCCACGGCCAAACGTTCCGCCTCCGCCGGGACCACCAGCTGCCGCGGCCGCGGTTTCTTTCTTGGCCCCAAAACCAAAAGTCTTACTTACCCGAAGATTCAAAGTGAACCGGTTCGGCCCCGTAGCTTCGTTAATCGGGATCACCGGCATCCCCGGCACAGTAACCAGATTAAAGCAGCCGTACGCCGTATCCACCACGCCGGTGGCGCCAGCGGTGCAATTTCCAGCCGTTGCGCGAGTATTGTAAACGGCGTTTCCGTAGACATCTTGCCCGGTAGTGATGTTAAACGGTGGGCCGGAACTGGCGATCATGAATGGGCTGAGGCGGAATCCGTACCGCAAGCCGATGGTGCCTCCTAAAAAAATGCGATTTCGAATGTCGAAGGAGGCGCGGCCGTAATCCTGCGCGAGATCGAAAGGATTCGAAGGAATGTAGGAAGCGCCGGCGGTGTCGCTGTTCGCATAATTCAAGGTGTAGTAGCCGAAGAGAGAAAGTTTCGTACCCATTCGAACGCTGCTGTTCACAATGAGTTGATTCTGCTTGAACGTGCCTGCGGATTGATATTGGTAGATGATCTCACTAGGTGGCAGCGCAGCGATTTCTCCGGGAGGAACCTGGTTGGCGTTGATGAAATTTGTATAGTACTGATGGTTGCCGCGCGAATTGAGGTAAGTAACGGAAAGATTGGCAGCCTTAGTCAGCTGGCGTTCGAGAGTTACTCCGGCCTGCATGGTGTACGGAGTGCGCAGATTGGGATTTACCTGATAAATGGTCTGGGGCGAAGTAGTGGAGAACGGCGGTAACACCGCTTGATTGGCATTGAAGAAGGTTGGATTGGCGACGAGAAACTGCTGCTGTGTGACGCCATTCTGCAATTCCTGGGTCAAGACGAGATCGGCGGTAAAGCGATCGTAGAAAATTCCGTAACCGAGGCGCAAGACGGTCTTGGGTGATTTGTTTTTTCCGTTGGCATCAATGCCCCAGGCCAGCCCGATACGCGGCGCGAGATCGGCATGATCGCCGAGATTATTCTGTGTTTCGTAGCGAAGGCCGGAACTCAAAGTCAGATTCGGCTTGATGCGCCAGTCGTCCTGAATGAAGAGCGCGCCATCCACCCAAGTCACGCCTGCGTTAGCACTTCCCTGCTGATTGAAGTTCAAAGAATAAAAACTGGCGCCACCACCATTTGCAATGATCTGCGGAATCGACAAATTCTGCGAAAGACCGGTTAACATAATTTGATAGGCCTCAATACCGGTCAACTGCGGACACGTACTGGGCGGATTGGCGACGTTACAACCGGCCACGGTGGGATCAACGCGCGGGCCAAAAGAATAGGATCCGTTGAATTTTGAATTGGAGGAATTGTTCTCATCGGTGATGCGGAGCCGGCCGCCGAACTTGAGAGAGTGCTTGCTGAAAGTCATGTAGGTGATGTTCTGAAGTTCGTAGCGGTTCTGGATGTCACTGTACAAGCCCCCAGTGCTGCCGCCTTCCACGAAAGCGCCTTGTACCTGGATAGTAGGTGTGGTGTTCAGCGGATCCTGATTGTTGTTGTCGTGGACGTACTGAAAGCGCGTCTCGTTAATGGTCCTTGCGTTGATGGTCTGCGTGTCGCTGAGCTGAAAAGTCTGCTCGGTATTAAGGGAGTTGTAGCCGACAGAGGGGAGGCTAAACGTTCCGATGCCGTCGTCGCTTTCGTTGTTGCGCCAATATTGATATCGCGCGGTAAGCGTATTCGTTGCGCTCACCTGATAATCGAAGCGCTGGCTAAAATTCGTTCGCGTGCGGGGGTTCGGGACAGCGTCTGTGAATTGGGTAATTTGCAGCGTGGTGGGATCCACAATAGGTGTGTTGACGATAGAGAGTTCGTTGAGGTTGCGCCGCTCGATGTTGGTGAAAAAAGAAGCCTTCTTGCCCAATGAACCGCCGACGTTGGCGCTGTACTGCGTGGAATAATATCCCGGTTGTCCCGCTGTCCCAATAAATGGATTCTCGGAGTTGAACCCGGCAGTATTTCCCGTTACGGAAAGTTGGCCGTGGAGCTGATCGGTTCCCGGCTTGGTGAGAATTTCGATGCGGCCGTAACCGAGTTTGTCGTACTCGGAGGAGAACGGATTCTGGTTGATTCGAATCTCGCGGATGGAGGCCTTCGGGGGAAGCTGCCCGGCAGTGAAACCGTCGATATAAATCTGGCCACCATTCGGACCGGCGGATGGTCCAGCAAGAGCTTGAAGTTCGGATTGCATCTCGTCGGGATCGTCGGACAAGGCATCGAGATCCTTGTCCTTCATAACGATCGTGCCGGCGTTGTTGGCAGGGTCTACATCCACTTTAGTAGGAGTGTCGGTGACTTCAACTTTTTGCTCTTCCATTTTGATGACCAGACTGATGTTCAGCTGTTGCACCTGGCCGGTGATAATCTGCACACCTTCTTCTGAAAAGAGCTCAAAGTTTTTGACAGCAGCTTTGACGGTGTAGGTTCCCGGAGCGAGTCCCTTGAATTCATAAGAACCATCTTTGTTGGTGGTGGTGTCGAGTGAGGCACCAGTTGAATTGGTGAGACGGACAGCCACCTTGGCAATACTCGCACCAGAGGGGTCCGTGACCGTGCCGTTCAGAGTGCCGGTGGGAACCTGGGCGCGCGACGCGCCGACGAGAAAAAAACTCAGCAGCCAAAAAAACAACTGGAGCAGTGCACGCCGAACGGACCGAAAACTCATCATTTCTCCTGGATGAAAGTCAATTTTGTTGGCGTTGCCGGACGTCACGGCGTAGCCCCTTCTCCGCCGGGTGCGCCGCCGAGGCTCCAGGGCGAAAGGATTGTGGATGCGCTACTCTTGGGCGAAGCTTCGAGGATGGGTTCAACGCCGCCGATCAGGGTAATGGCGGTAGGCATACCGTTTGGACCGCCGGATGTGGCCACAATCATGACGGCATCGCCCTTTTGCAAATCGGCTAAAGTCGCTGCGGGCATGCGAAGTATAGCTTGCTGAAGATCGCCGCCTCCCGCACCACCTGGTCTACCGGAACCTCCAGGGCCACCGCTACCGGGGCCTCCAGCGGGCGGACCGCCGGGCTTTGGGGCTTGGGCGGAGGTTGCAGCAGGGCCTGCGGCGCCTTGAGCGGGCGCATCGGCCGGAACACCCTTCAGGCGCATGGCGATACGTTGTGCCATCGGGGCGGGCAGCTTGCGGAGCTGCGACTCTGTGGTGATTTTTATGGAAACAGGTTTGTTAGTAGCGAGATCCTGAACAGTAATGCTGCCGGCTGAGGCATCGACCTCGGAAATGATTCCGGCAATGTTTCGAAAGCTGCCAGAGACGATTTCGTCAGCGGCCAACTCGGAGCCATCGGCATTGCGCGTGCCGCGAGCGCGAAGTTGATCGCCAGTCTTGATTTGGTCAAGCGGGGCGGGCCTGGCATCGTCGAATTTTACGGAGTCCGGTGCATAGCGGCGGAGAACGGTATCTTTCGAAAGATGAATGGTCACGGTCTTTTTTTCGCCGATGGCAGGAAGTGAGATGGTGATCGTGCCGGCGGAGGCATCCACGATGCTGACCAGCCCGCCGATGCCGTGCTTCTGCCATTCTTCGCGTTCGTGGGCCTGCTTTTCGGTGAGGTCCGATTTTTTCATGGCGATAACGGAAAGTGCGAGAACCGATTTTCCGTCATCGGCCAGTTTGCCGCGTACGAGAATGCGGTCGCCTGCCTGCAGATCCTGGAATTGAATAGGCGTGGCAGATTTGAGGTCCGTCTGGCCGGGAGCGATTCGAACGAGCTTTGTTGCGTCCTGGACCTGAACGGTCACGTCGGTTCCTGCATCGGTAGTCAACGTAATGGTATTCCCGGAAATGGACTTAATCGTTCCGACGGGCTTGGCTGCGGCCGGAGTTTGGGCAGGCGGCTGCGTCGCAGTCTGTGATGCTGCGGAGATGGAGGCAATACCCGCGAGCAGGCTGAAGAGAAGCGCAGCAATCCCGAGCACCCTCTTCGGCATAGCGATGTTTGCCAATTGCATCTCGTTCCCCTCGCTCGATTTACGGACGGACTCATCTCGAAATCGGCTAATCATAAGTGTCCTCGCACACTACCGTGCCAGGCCATACGCCAAACATTAGACGTTGTTGGGCAGGGAAAATGTTACACGACCGCTCTGTGATCGCGGTTTAGTGATACAAGCGAATATACGAGTCGAGAGACAAGGAAGCTTCAGAAGAAGGCGCGTACCCTAACCATGGCGGTGCAGGCCGATCTATTGGGATCCTTGATATGGGGATTAACCGGGGCTAGCCGAAAGACGGGGCAAATGACCGCGAGGAAGCGGGCGCGCGGCACAACGTCAGATCGTCTGGGCTGCGCGAGGCGCAGGTTCGGTCGTGTTACGGCACAGCTTTCCGTGACCAGCCCGAGTTTTTGTACCACGGCGAATGAGAGAGTCTACATCACAACCTCATCGGGCATCGGTGCAAATGGCGGGTCGCAGGGAGCCGTAGGCGACCGGAGAACCGCCATTTGTGGCGCGAACGCCGCCGGCGCTGGCGGCCTGTAGCCCAGCGCCGAGTGCGGACGCAGCGTGTTGTACACCACCCGCCATTTCTCGATCACTACCTGTGCCTCCCTCAGCGAATAGAA